>ERZ827104.108-NODE-108-length-97487-cov-35.261403_pt1 | contig 97487 bp, 81 predicted proteins | sample MGYA00519781_ERZ827104 | MGnify/ENA primary metagenome ERZ827104 (study PRJEB31778, sample SAMEA3449257) | human gut metagenome | biome: human gut; feature: human-associated habitat; material: faeces | place: United Kingdom | collected 2010/2012 ...
TTTTATTGCTTATTATCCGCACCCAAAAAGTTGCATTTATAAGTTGAACTCAAGCCATAAAAAGCTACATCTTATTCATTGTTTTTACAGAAAAACTGTTCAGATTTACGGATGGTAGTGAAACAGAATACTTTCTCTTCCTTTTGGGATAGTCTGAAACTGCTATAGGGGAATCTTGTATCGCAGCGGTCTATTTATCTGTTACGAATTTATATGCCGTATGGCTTTGGAAAACTTCGCCGGGTCTTAGTACCGTAGAGGGGAACTGAGGATTGTTCGGGCTGTCCTGAAAATGGCAGGTTTCAAAACATACGGCTCCGCGGAACGGATAATAAATGTTGTTTTTCCCCTTTACGTTTCCCTTCAGCCCGTTGCCCGTATAGATATGAATGGCAGGTTCGGTGGTATAAATCTCCATTTTCCGTCCGCTTTTGGCATCGTATATCCATGCCGAAGGGCGGGTGTCATCACCTGGGTTGCGGAGAGCCCATGCATGGTCGTAGCCGTTTACGATTTTCAGTTGTCCGTAGTTGTCGTCGATATGCTCGCCGAGAGTATGCGGTTGGGTAAAATCCAGCGGTGTACTTTGTACGGGCCAGAATTCTCCGGTTACACACTTCTTCCGGTCGTAAGGCGTAAAATAGGCAGCATCTACCCACATCGTCTGATCTTCCACGCTACTGTTCAGGTTGCCCGACAGGTTAAAAAAGGAATGGTTACACAGGTTGAGCACCGTAGGCTTGTCGGTTGTAGCCTCGTAACGTATGTCGAGTGCATTATCGTCGGTCATCGTGTAAGTCAGTTTGACACTCAAGTTGCCGGGGAAACCGTTTTCGCCGTCGGGAGAAAGATAGGTCAAGGTAATGGAGGAAGGAGAAGTCTGTTGTGCTTTCCACATACGTGCTCCGAAATTTGGGTCACCTCCGTGTGCCGTATGTCCGTCGATGTGATTGGCTTGCAGGCGATATTCTTGTCCGTCGAGTGTATATCGTGCCTGCAAGATGCGTCCGATATATCGTCCTACGGTAGCTCCATAATTCTGTGGCTGACTGAGGTAACCGTTTATATTAGGGAATCCGCAGACGATGTCCTCCAGCTTACCGTTGCGGTCGGGTACCATGAGTGATACCACGCGTGCACCATAATTGGTGATACAGGCTTCCAGTCCGTTTTGGTTACAGATTCTGTACAAGGTAGTCTTTTCGCCTTCCACTTTTTGCCGGAAGTCGGCAGAACGAAGTCCCGATGAGGCGATGAACTGATTTCCGCCGCATGAACTTAACATGCCGGCAAGTGTCATGCAGGCAACGAAATAAAATTTGCTTGATGTCATATCGTGTTTATTTTGAGGTTTGATGCAAAGTTATGTTTTTATGGCAATTTTCTGTGAGCTTTCCTTTTCGAAAATGAAGATCCGGCGTTAGAATGGGGTAAAAATGGAAACGGTTGCTGGAAAACATCGGGACGTTTCAAAATCTTTTGTACAAATTTTCTAAGTTTTTGTACAAAAACTAAATCGGTTCTCGCCAGCTCTTTCATAAAACTGCCCGAACTATTTAAAAATATCTGGTTATCAGTGATATATGAGAGAACAGACTTTTCTCTTCGATTTATCAGGATTGGTAAGGGAATTACTTTTCGAGGGGAGAAAAGGCTTTTCATGAAAACACGACAAGCCTGGAAATAGTTGCATCCGTAAGCTCGATGGTATTTGTGTCTTGTAAAGTAATTTCAATAAAGAGCCTTGTTGTTGCAGAAATCAAAAATACAAAAAGAAAATTAAAATTCCTTCAAAAAAGGACTGACTGGTAAAGCTGAATATCTATGCAAATTATAAAAAAAGATACTCCCGCTAATCACTATTAGCAGGAGTATCACAACACAAAAACTAAACTAGACTTAACTAAACTATTCAAATAAGAAGTTTCACAACTTCTGTTCTTATTATGTACTCTACAAATATAGGTGTTATATTTAGAAGTGATAAATCTTTGTGAAAAAAACTTCGGAATGTCTGGTAAAAAAAAGTTAAACATTTGGGAATACCTCAAACAATATGCTCATTAACATAATTTTGGAGTTCTTGCTTATAACTATCTGAGATGGGGATGTATTCTTTACCAAAAACAATCCGTCCTTTGTCGATAACTTTTATCTTTTGCTTTTGTACGATAAAGGAGCGGTGAACACGGATAAACTGGTCGGCTGGAAGTTTTTCTTCCATGGCACGCATACTTACCAGTGAGAGTATCGGACGTTCTTCTCCTTCCAGATGAATTTTTATATAATCTTTCAGTCCTTCTATATAAAGTATCTTATTCAGTTCTATTTGTATCAGTTTGTAATCACTTTTTACATAGATATAATCTTTCTTGTTTTCGCTTCCTGCATTGGCATTCTGTTTGTCTGCCTTTTGTCGGAGTTCGAACCATTGGACAGCCTTGTTGATGGCTTCTATGAAGTCGGAGTAACTGATGGGTTTCAGCAGGTAGTCGAGTGCATTTACCCGATAGCCGTCGAGCGCATACTGGTCGAAGGCAGTAGTAAAAATGATTCGGGTATCTTCAGGAACCATGCGTGAAAATTCCAGTCCGTTGAGTTCGGGCATCTGTATGTCCAGAAAAAGTATGTCAACCGGGTGGTCCGGTAAATATTTCATGGCTTGTATAGCGCTGGAATAACTACCGGACAGTTCCAGAAAAGATGTCTTTTTTATATAGCTTTCCAAAAGTCCTAAGGCTAATGGTTCGTCGTCGACGATGGCACATTTCAGGTTCATATTCTTTGGTTTTTAAGATTGTTGATTCAGATAAATAACAATAGTAGAAAGGTATTCCTTTCCGTCGTCAGATACCTTTCTTTCCCATTGATAAGCTTCAGGATAAACCAGCTCCAGACGCTTCCTGACTTGCTCCAGTCCGATACCGGAACCGCTTTTATCGGTTCTGGCTTTCGGATGATTGCTGTTGCGTATTGTACATGTTATCTTTTCGTTGTCTTCCGAAATGACTATGTTGATGAAGCTTGGTGCTACAGGAGAGATACCATGTTTAAATGCGTTTTCAATCAGTGATATGAATATCAGTGGAGCAATAGGGGTCTGGCTCTGGGGCTTTATATTGAATTGTGTTTGTATGTTTACTTGAGGTGAAACACGGATACGCATCAGCTCGATATAGTTACGTATGAAGTCTATTTCCTTCCCCAGCGGGACAAACATCTGCTGGTTGTCGTAAAGTACGTAACGCAACAGTTTGCTCAGTTCCTGTACGGCCTGTTGTGCCTTTTCTGTATCGAAGGCTATCAGGGCGTAAATATTGTTTAGTGTATTCAGCAGGAAGTGAGGATTGAGCTGGTTTCTCAGGTTTTTCAGTTCGGCTTCCGTACGGCTCTTGACAGCTTCCCGGCGTTCTGCCTCTGTTTCACTCCATCGTTTACTCATGCAGATTGCTACGCTCAAACCCGCCGAAAAGATCAGACTTGCCAGATCGCGCAGATAGAAAATATACATCGGCGGCAGCGGACGATCGTGAGGCGGGGGAGGGCAATGCAGGTCGTTCAGGTAACGCAGTCCGATTGTCATGATGACAATAGTTGCGAGATTCACGAACATGAACCGTTTGGTCTGTTCGCGAAAAAGAATATGCGGAACAAAAATGAAATAATTCAGATAAAAGATGATACAGAGGGAAGCGGGAACAATGCAGTGGTGCATAAATTCTTTCCATTTGATGGTACCGTCACTGTTTTGCGTAAAGAACAATGGAAACGCGAAAAAGAGTCCCCAGCAAATCGTGTGGATCAGGATTTCGAGTGAACGGTGAGACGTATCGGTGGGTTGTTTCATAGGTTGTATAGTGAGTAGAACAAAAGTAATCAAAAAACTTTAAAAAGTCCGGCTGCGTAGCGATACTTTTATTGCCATAGGCAGCCGGACAAGGAAACCAAAGTTATGAAGAACAAAGTTATAAAAATGAACTTTCACAAGCTCATTATCGTTATTCGTATCTTAATGCTTCAATCGGATCGAGGTCGGCGGCTTTTTTGGCCGGATACCATCCGAAAAAGACTCCCGTAAGCGTACATACAGCAAACGACAGAAGCACGCTCCAAGGCTGGATAAAGACAGGCCAGTGGGCTACGGCCTTTATCACGAAACTGGCTCCACATCCCAAAACGACCCCAATCAATCCTCCGGTGATGCTTATCAGGATGGATTCGATCAGGAATTGAGACAGGATGTCTACGCCTCGTGCTCCAACAGACATTCGTAGTCCGATTTCACGGGTACGTTCGGTCACGGACACATACATGATGTTCATGATTCCGATACCTCCTACTACCAGTGAGATTCCTGCGATACATGCCAGCAGGGTAGTCATCAGGTCGGTAGTCGTATTCAGCATGGAGCTAAGTTCCTGCTGGGTACGGATCGTGAAGTCATCGTCGTCGGTAGCTTTCAGTTTATGTACGCGGCGCAGGGTAGTGGTTATTTCGTCGACAGCCTCTTCGGTCATGTCCTCAGTCAGAGCCGAAGCGAAGATGCCACTCAGGTAAGTTTGTGCCAGCAAACGTTTCATTACGGTAGAATAAGGAGCCAGCACTACATCATCCTGGTCCATACCCATTGAGTTATATCCTTTCGATTTCAGTACACCTATTACACGGAAAGGTATTTTGTTACAGCGTATCACCTTTCCGATCGGGTCACTGCCGTCGGGGAAAAGATTATCTACAATCGTCTTTCCGATTACACACACTTTGGCAGCCGTACGTATATCGTTTTCTGTAAACATCTCTCCCTGTTCTACGGTGAGCTGACGGATTTTCAGATAGTCGATGCTGACGCCGCTGACTGAAGACGGATAGTTGTTCGAACCGGCGATGAGCTGTCCGGATGAGGAAACATCAGGGCTGATAGCCGAAAGGTACATACATTCGTCGCGCAGCGTTTCGTAGTTTTCCAGTTTCAGTGTCTGCATGGACGACGGGTCCTGACGGACACCTCCTCGCATTTCAGCTCCCGGGTGAATCATGATCATGTTCGAACCCATTTCCGAAATCTGCTGTTGTATGCTTCGCTTCGATCCTTGTCCGATGGCGAGCATCGCGATGACGGAAGCCACACCGATGATGATACCCAGCATGGTAAGGAATGCGCGGAGCTTGTTGTTGGCTAACGCACGGAGGGCTATTTTAAAAAGATTTGTTCCATTCATACTAATTGCATTTAATAATTATGGCTGACAGAAGAATCGTCAGTCTTCATCGTTTTTCGGCAGGGCGGCCAGTGCTTCTGCTGCCGACAGAATGTGATTGTTTACCGTATCTTCTATCATATGTCCGTCGCGCAGGCGGATGTTCCGGCTGCTGTACTGCGAAAGTTCCGGGTTATGGGTTACGAAGATAATGGTACGTCCTTCGGCATGCAGTTTCTGAAACAGTACCAGAATTTCGAAAGAAGTACGCGTATCGAGGTTACCGGTTGCTTCGTCTGCCAGGATAACTGCCGGATTGTTGACCAATGCGCGGGCAATGGCTACACGCTGCATTTGTCCACCGGACATCTGGTTCGACTTATGTTCCAGTCGGTCGCCCAGTCCCACGGCTATCAGTGCTTCGATAGCTCGGCGCCGGCGTTCGGCCGCACTGACTGACGAGTTGTACATCAGCGGGAGTTCTACGTTTTCTACGGCTGTTGTTTTAGGCAGCAGGTTGTAGTTCTGAAATACAAAACCTATCTTGCGGTTACGTAATATAGCCCGCTGAGGCTTGCTCATGGTTCGTACGGAAACACCGTCCAGCAGATATTCTCCACTGGTAGGAGTATCCAGACATCCCAATGTATTCAGCAAGGTGGATTTTCCAGAACCGGATGTTCCCATAATCGTGACAAACTCTCCTTCGCAGATGGAAAATGATACGCCTCGCAGTGCATGTACGGTTTCATCACCCACCTGGAAGTTTCGTTTGATATTTTGTAATTCTATGACAACTTTACTCATGGTGTATCTGTATAGAATTGTGTTTATTTACTTTCTTTGCTTTTGTTCTTGTCTTTTCCCGGAGGGCCTGGCATGAACGGGCTGCGTTCTCCTTGTGCTTCACCGGCGTTCATTTCGGGCATTTCGCTCGCAACGACTGCTTCGGTTACGATGCTCGTTCCTTCACTGATGCCTTCCAGTATTTCGGTATGCTGACCGTCGCTGATACCCGTTTTGACCGGATGTGCTACAAATGTATTGTTCTCCAGTGTCCATACCTTGTGTTCTCCCTGACAATCTTTGATGCTTCGTCCGCCTGCTATTTCTTTGTTTGGAGAGAAGCGCAGTGCTTTGGCTGGAACAACCAGTACGTTATCGCGGGTAAGCGTATAGATGGTTACATTGGCAGTCAGACGCGGTTTCAGTTTCAAATCGGGATTGTCTGCCGTAATCACAACTTCGTAAGTTACAACGGTTTCGCTGGTTGTCGATGAACTACTGCTTGAACTGCTGTTCGTGCTTCCCAGACGTACCTGACTAACTGCTCCTTCGAAAACATCGTCGGGGTAAGCATCGACGGTAAAGGTAACGCGTGCGCCTTCTGTAACACCGGCGATATCAGCTTCGTCTACATCGGCTACAACCTGCATCTTGGTCAGGTCGGCGGCAATGGTAAACAGTGTCGGAGTTTCGAAACCTGATGCAACGGTCTGTCCCTCTTCCACGTCTTTGCTGGTTACGATACCGTCAATCGGTGAAGTAATGGTTGCGTATGAAAGGTTGCGTTCTGCTTTAGAAAGTGCCGCTTTACTTTGTTCGTATGTGCTGCGTGCACGCTGGTAATTATATAATGATTCTTCGTAGTCTGTGTCGCTGATCAGTTGCTTCTGATGTAGTTTCTCATTCCGGTCGTATAGTTTTTTCTGATATTCATATTCGGCTTTGGCACCGTCGTATGTAGCTTGCGCTGACTGGAGGTCGCTTAAAAGAGTAACTTTATCCATTTCAGCAATTACTTCACCTTCTTTCACTACCGAGTTATAATCGACATATATTTTGTCGATGATACCTGAAACCTGGGTACCGACTTCTACTTCCGTTACAGGCTCTATGGTACCTGTTGCGGTAATCGAGTTGCTTACATTTCCTTTTTGCACCTGTTCGGTAGCAAAGTCTACTTTGTTTTTAGCTTTTGATCCACCGAATATCCAGCATCCTCCGGCCACAACAATGATGACGGCCGCTGCGATGATGATTGTTTTTTTATTCTTCATATTTCAAGTTTTTATAGTTCAATTTTATTGCCTGCATAGAAATTGAGGAGTGTACGGTTTAAGATGGCCATGTATTTGGCTTGTACGCGTTCCTGTTGTGCACTGAGCAGATTGTTTTTCTCGGTAAGCAGTTCCACGGTATTTTTCATACCCAGGTTGAACTGCTCGCTCACCATATCGAAACTTGTCTGACTGCTTTCCAGTTTGCTCTCGGCTGCCGCATATTGCTGCTGGGCATTAAGTGCGTCCAGCCATAAGGTTTCTATGGTGCTGTACAGCTCTTTTTGTTTGTTTATCAGGTCGTACTGGCTGTTGCTGTATTGCAGCCGTGCTTTCTGTACGTTGCTTTTGTTCTGGCGGTTATCGAAGATAGGAATACTCAAATTAATGCCTATCATATTGTTCCAGCCGTATTTCATTTGTTGAGCCCAGTTGTTTGTACTGGCAGTATTTGTCATACTGGAACTGGATGCCGATAAACTGATTGTAGGATAGTAACCTGCCTTGGCCGCCGAAATACCGAGCTTGGCATTTTCAATGCTCAGTTTGCTGCTCTGAATTTCAGGACGGGTTGTCAAAGCTGTCTGGTAAATGTCTGTCTGGCTTGGTAATACTTGCATCACGTGTTCATCATTCAGTTCCGGAAGTACCAGTTTCATTTCGGCTGTACCGTCCAGCTCCAGCAATTGTTTAAGTTGCAATTTGTAGGAGCGCAAAGAACTTTCGGCTGTAACCAGCTGATATTTGTCGTTGCTCACTTGTGCTTCCAGTTGGGCAAGGTCGGCTTTCGAAATACTTCCTTCCTTAAACAGCTCTTCTGCCCGGTGAAACGTTGCTTCGCTGACCTCCAGTGTATTCTTGTTGATGTTGATCGACTCGTCAGCATAAAGAATCTGAATGAACAGTTTGGTAATTTCTTCTTGTAGACTATTCTCCGTTTCGTTTACGGCAAGTCCTGCAATATCTCGGTTCGTTTTCTGTTGCTTGATATTGTTGAGTCGTTTTCCACCGTTCCAGAGTGTCCACTGTGCATTGAGGCTGTAGCTTCCGTTGTAAGTAGTCTTATTGTCACTGGTAATGATTTCTGTGCCACTTACCGTTGCACTTTGCTCCTGATAAGGTCGGTTTATTACATTATGTCCGGTGCTGAATGACAGACTGGGAAAAAGACTTGCTTTTGCACTTTTTATGTCTATTTCGCTCTCTTGCAACGATATCTTATTCTGTTGCAGCTGAATGTTTTTTTCAAGTGCATAATTGATGCAGTCTTCCAGCGTCCATTCTTTCTCTTCCTGAGCGTAGAAAGGAGTAACCGCCGATAAGATTGCGATAAAACATAGTGCTCGTTGTTTCATATTCTGCTCATTTAATTTGACGGTACAAAAATACAATATGCTATATTGGGGTTCAAATGAATTAGATTAATGCTGATTTTATCCGGACAAAGGCTTGCTTTTTACCGATAAAAGACTTTACTTTGTAATCATTATAAAAATAAACTATGATTAAACATATTATTCGTATTTGGGAGTTTTATCGAGACGGTTTCCGGAGCATGACGCTTGGACGTACCCTTTGGGCACTTATCTTGATAAAGCTTTTTATCATGTTCTTTATCCTGAAGCTGTTTTTCTTCCCGTCTTTTCTGAAAGGGAAAACGAATGAGGAAAAGCAGGAGTACGTAGGCTCGGAACTCATTCATCGTTCAACCGATTCAATAATTAAATAAATCAAAGATCTATGTTAGAAAGTATTGACACATCTATGGTCGACTGGTCGAGAGCCCAGTTTGCCTTGACTGCCATGTATCACTGGCTATTTGTGCCGCTTACCTTGGGCTTGGCTGTTATTATGGGATTAATGGAAACGCTTTATTATGTTTCCGGAAATGAATTTTGGAAACGGACGGCTAAGTTCTGGATGAAGTTGTTCGGAATAAACTTTGCCGTGGGAGTTGCCACCGGACTGATACTGGAGTTTCAGTTCGGAACCAACTGGAGCAATTACTCGTGGTTTGTAGGAGATATATTCGGAGCTCCGTTGGCAATTGAAGGCATTGTGGCCTTTTTCATGGAAGCCACTTTTATAGCAGTCATGTTCTTCGGCTGGAATAAAGTAAGTAAAAAGTTTCATTTAGCCTCTACCTGGCTGACGGGGTTGGGAGCCACTTTCTCCGCATGGTGGATTCTGGTTGCCAACTCATGGATGCAGTATCCGGTAGGTATGGAGTTTAATCCTGAAACAGTGCGCAACGAAATGGTGGATTTCGCTTCGGTTGCCTTTTCGCCCGTAGCCGTAATGAAGTTCATGCATACGGTGCTCAGCAGTTGGATATTGGGTGCTGTATTTGTCATTGGCATAAGTGCATGGTATCTGTTGCGCAAGCGGGAAAAGGAGTTTGCTGTAGCCAGTATAAAGGTTGCGGCAGGCGTAGGATTGTTTGCTGCCTTGATTACGGCATTTTCAGGAGATAAGTCGGCTTACCAGGTAGCCAAATACCAGCCGATGAAGCTGGCGGCAATGGAAGCACTTTACGAAGGAGGTACTCACGAACCACTTACGGTAGTAGGTAGCCTCAAGATACCCGAAATGCTTTCGTATCTTGCAACTCACGATGTAGCCGGATATGTTCCGGGGATAAATGACATCTTGTTGGGAGGATATACGCTTCCTGACGGTTCAAAGGCTCTTTCCGTTACCGAAAAAATAGAGAAGGGGAAAATGGCCATTAAGGCTCTTTCCGATTTCCGTCAGGCAAAGGAAGAAAGGAATGAGGCTGGCATGCAGCGTGCTCGTCAGGTGCTGGACGAAAATATGCCTTACTTCGGATACGGATATATCAAAGATCCCAATTCGATTGTTCCGAACGTATGGTTGTCTTTCTGGGCGTTCCGTGTAATGGTGGGACTGGGAATGTATTTCATTCTGTTCTTTATTGTGATTTTGTTCCTGTCGTGGAAACATCAGTTGTCGAAAGCCAATTGGTTGCATTGGATTGCTCTTTGGAGTATTCCGCTGGCCTATATTGCAAGTCAGGCGGGATGGGTAGTTGCCGAAGTAGGACGTCAGCCGTGGGCTATTCAGGATTTGCTTCCGGTGAATGCTGCCATTTCCAGACTGGAAACCGGCTCTGTACAGACAACCTTCTTTATATTCCTGATCATGTTTACCGTGTTGCTGATAGCCGAAATCGGCATTATGCTGAAAGCTATCAAGAAGGGACCGGAAGAAGTATAATACACATCAATCAACCATTGCTTAAATCATAGAAATTATGGATACTACATATATATTTTTACAGAACTATTGGTGGTTCCTGGTGTCCTTGCTGGGAGCATTGTTGGTATTTCTGTTGTTTGTACAGGGAGGAAACTCACTGTTGTTCCGTCTGGGACGGACTGAAGAAGAGCGTACATTGCTGGTAAATTCTACCGGACGCAAATGGGAGTTTACGTTTACCACACTGGTAACTTTCGGAGGAGCTTTCTTTGCTTCTTTCCCGTTGTTCTATAGTACCAGCTTTGGAGGTGCTTACTGGTTATGGATGATTATTCTGTTTAGCTTCGTGCTGCAAGCTGTTTCGTATGAATTTCAGTCGAAGTTGGGTAATTTGCTGGGTAAACGTACCTATCAGTATTTCCTGGTGATAAACGGAATTGTAGGACCTGTATTGCTGGGAGCTGCTGTAGCGACCTTTTTCAACGGCTCAAACTTCATTGTGCGGAAGGCAAACATGGCCAGTGAGATGATGCCGGTCATCAGTCGTTGGGCAAATGGCTGGCACGGACTGGATGCTTTTACCGATCCGTGGAACCTAATTTTAGGACTGGCTGTCTTTTTCCTGGCACGCTTGTTGGGTAATCTGTATTTCATCAATAACATTCGTCACGAGGAACTGATCCTTCGCTGCCGCCGCCAGTTGATTTCGGATGCCGTACCGTTTTTGATCTTCTTCCTGGCTTTTGTGATCCGTACACTGTTGAAACACGGATTTGCTGTGGATCCGGAAACTCAAGCCATTGTGATGGAACCGTATAAATACTTCCATAACCTGATGGCTATGCCTCATCTGCTGATATTATTCTTGGTGGGAGTTGTCGGAGTTCTGTTCGGTCTGATAAAAAGTATTCTCAGTGCAACCTATACAAAAGGTATCTGGTTTGCAGGAGTTGGAACAGTGTTTACCGTATTGGCATTGTTGCTGTGCGTAGGATATAACCATACGGCTTATTATCCTTCAACAGCAGATTTGCAAAGTTCGCTGACACTTGCCAACAGTTGTTCCAGTAAGTTTACGCTGACTACGATGGCTTATGTTTCGATTCTTGTACCGTTTGTATTGGCTTACATTGTCTATGCATGGAGAGCCATCGACAAAAAGCCGATCACAGTAGAAGAAATGAAAGAAGACGATCACGCCTATTAAAGCGATGAGAAAAAGGTGTTTGCAAAAAGATGTAATCGCTTCGAAAAAGGATTAACGGACTGAACGAAATAATAAGACTCTGTTTGGTTAGAACGTAGAGTTGTCCGATTCTGATTGACGAAAGGTCAGACAGGAAAAGACTGGAAGCCTAATCGGAGCAAGCACTTCCAAAATAAATCAGCCTCCAGTGAAAGATATATTCATCTTCACTGGAGGCTGAATTTTTGTCAAATTTATAAGTCTTGCCTAAAAGAACCTTACTTCTGTGAAGCCGGACATTTGTCGCAAGGTGCTGGAGCTTGTCCCATTTTTCCCTTAGGCATCTGAGGAAACTGAGGGTTTTTCATACACGGACGATGAGCACGTCGGGGAGCATTATCCTTAAACAGAGCTTCCACCTGACGGATGTTCAAAATCTTTTTAAACTTCTTGTAATACGTTTCCTGAGTTTCTACAAGTTTCTTGCGGGCAGCAAAACGATCCTGCATCATTTGGTCTATCTCGGCATCAGTCAGTTCTTTTTTCTCACCTTTTTGCAGTTTCTTGCAGGCAGGCTTGCATTGCTGCATGGCTTCCAGATATTCTTTATATAACGGTGTAAATTTTGCGGCGGTAGCTTCATCCAGAAGAAGACGTTGCTGTGCCTTTTTAACCTGCATCTCGATACGCTGTTCCGGTGTAAGTCTCTTATCTTTCTGACACGGCTGTGCCAATATAATACCGCAACTCATCATGGTTGCCATCATCAGTGCTGTGAATAAACGTTTTGTTTTCATTGTTGTTGTAATTTTGGTTTATACTAAAAACTATTTTAGCGCGCTTTCTGATGCTATGACAGAAAGCTGGCTGGAAGGTTTATCGGGAATAACAAATTTTAGTATTTTCGTTTATTCAAGTGAAAAATCAGCTTCCCGGCAGATGGTAATCGTTTTTCCGCTTACGGGATGTGTGAAACTCAGCTCGGCTGCGTGAAGATACAGTCTGTCGGCATGTTTCCCGTACAGTTCATCGCCTACGATAGGACAAGATAGCCCTTGCCGGTGAGCCGCATGAACACGCAACTGATGTGTTCGTCCTGTGAGTGGATAGAAAGCGATCAGTGTTTTTCCATTTTTCCGCTCCAATACCTTGTAGCGGGTTACGGCTGGTTTTCCATATTCGAAACTTACCATTTGCCGGGGCCGGTCGTTCAGGTTCGGACAAAGCGGCAGACTGATGACTCCTTCGTCGGAGCCGACTATGCCCGACAAGATGGCGGTATAGCGTTTCTTTATCTGTCTTCCACTGAAAAGAGCCTGTAATGTCTGGTGGGTATCCTTGTCTTTCGCGGCTAGCAGTAATCCGGATGTTGCCATGTCAAGCCGGTGGACGAGCATGGGACCCGTAGCTTGCGGATACCGTTCGTGCAGGAACTGATATACTGAATTTAATGCTTCCTTGCCGGGAACAGACAACATTCCCGCAGGTTTGTTCACTACGAGCAGCCACTCATCCTCGTAAACGATTTCAGGTTCGGTGTTTTTGTGTATATTTTCGGCCAGCGGATTCTTTGCTACTTGCAGGCCGACCAGCATGTGTTTCAGGATAGGGGCGCACTTGCCTTGGCAGGAAGGGTAGAAGTGTCCTTCATGCCGGATTTCATCTTTCGGAGATTTGCCCCACCAGAATTCTCCCATGGCAAGCGGCTTGAGCTGATGCAGGTAAGCGTATTGCAACAGTTTGGGTAAGGCACATTCACCTGTTCCGGCAGGAGGAGTACCTTGCGGGGTATCTTTGAACAGCTCGCACAAGTCTTTTACTTCCCCTTTTGCATTCAGCATACGGAACTGTTCGAACAATTTTTGTTGCAAGGCAGCCGAACGTGTCTTGCGTTCCTGCTTCAACTGTCGGATAAATTGCTCCATTTTCTCCAATTCTTCCGCCTGCTGCTGTACTTCTTCCTTCAGTCTTTTTTCCAGACGTTTGTATTCTGCTTTCTGAAACTGGCTTTCACGAATCATAGCCTTCTGCTCTTCCTCGCTGGCACCTTCCGAACGTCGTTGCTCACGTGCGGTTTTGGCCTCCTTCATATGCTGTTTGGCTTCAGTCAGTGTACGGTCTACCCGTGCCTGACATTCCGCCAGAGCCGTTCGCATCTCCGTCAACTGCCGACTGCTTTCCAGTTCCTTAATCTGTCTGTTGATTGCCGAAATGTTTGCCTCTTCGATGCGGAAGAATCCGTCCGGCTGCAACAAATCGTATACGGGAGGTACAAAAAAACGGTGCAGATTACTGCCTGCCAGATTCCCTGAGAAAGCAGCCAGATAGCCAACCTTACTATCGGGAGTCTGCACAATCAGCACTCCGAACATCTTTCCTTCCGACAACTCTTTCGTCCAGTCCGTTCGCGAAGCCAGATAATCCTGAACCTCACGGGCAGCCATTACTGTCAGCGGATGAGGAACATAATGAAAAGGATAAGTAAATTCCGACGGAAGCGCTATCCCGTCGGAATCAAATGGAAGATAATGTATTTTATCGTCGATGAAATCTGCCATAAAAGATTATTCCAGTTCACGCTGACGGCAGAAACATTCGCCGAATTTTTCATCAACATTTTCTACAGCTTCCTTGAAGAGACCGTAGACAGCCGAGCCGGAACCGCTCATCGATGCATAGACAGCTCCCAGGTCGTACAGCTTGTCCTTGATGGCAGCTATTTCAGGATATTTTTGGAACACACTGTATTCGAAATCATTCTTCATGCAATCCTTCCAGGTTTCTACCGGTTGTTTGGCTATTTCTTTCAGCGAAACCTCCGGATGCTGAGGCTTCACAGACGCATAAGCATCACGTGTGGCAACAGAGATATTCGGTTTTACAAGAACCAGATAGTATCCTTTCAGAGAAAGTTCAATCGGTTCGAATACATTTCCAATGCCGGTAGCGAATACCGGTTTGTCTTTGATAAAGAAAGCACAGTCGGCTCCCAGTCGGGCAGCGTAGGCTTCCATCTTCTCTTCACTCAGTCCGAGTTTGAATTTTTCATTCAGCAGTTTTATCATGAAAGCAGCGTCCGACGAACCGCCCCCCAGTCCTGCACCGGTCGGAATATGCTTAAACAAATGAATATCGACAGGGAGCAATTCATAATTCTCTGCTTTCAGCAGATTATATGCTTTGATTACCAGGTTATCTTCGGGAGCACCTTCTATCAGTGTACCTGTAGTATGAAACTTATAAGGTAAATCGGAACCTTCCAGACGGTTTACTTCCAGAGCATCTTGCAGTCTGATCGGGTAAAAAATAGTTTCCAGGTTATGGTATCCGTCGGGACGTTTCTCCACGACGTTCAGTCCAAGGTTTATTTTGGCATTAGGAAAAGTAATCATATCGTTATATTTTGTTTTTTCAAAGATAATGCAAAGTTTTTAAAGTTAGTCGGCATTTTTTCAAAAATGTATTTAGGATACCCGGAAAAGCAAACTTTCTATAATAGCTTTTTTCTGCTTTTTCGAGCCGGTTCCCGTTTGGGCCTCACAGCAACAAGGTAAAAAGTTTCTTTGTTCAATATCAAGTTTACGTTTCGCGGTCCCTGATGCTACAGACTTGCGTTCATTCCTCTTATTATAGTATATTAGGAACAGACATGACAGCCCTTGTCGGCGGCTTGGGGTATGCACTCAGTCTTTTGAAAAGTTCTGATTATTGTATATAAACCATATATTTATTTAGAAAGCTCAATATTGAAGGCTTATTTCTATCTTTCTGCTTGTTGTTGATTAGAAAAATATACATTAAGTTATCCTTTTAAGTCATAAATGCATAACTTTGCTTGTGGAAGAGATTAAGTTTTAGAATTATGAAAAAGGAAATTTGTTTTATGGTATTTGTTGCAGGATTGACTGTTCCTGTACATGCGGATGAAGCTCGCCTGCTTCGTTTCCCTTCTACCAATGGAACCGATGTGGTGTTCACTTATGCCGGTGACTTGTATCGCGCTCCTTTGTCGGGTGGTGAGGCACAGCGTCTGACTTCTCATGTAGGATATGAGATTTTTCCTCATTATTCTCCAGACGGTAAATCGATTGCTTTTACAGGACAGTATGATGGAAATACAGAGGTTTATCTGATTCCATCCGATGGTGGAGAGCCACAGCGTCTGACTTATACCTCAACAAACAGCCGCGATGACTTGGGCGACCGTATGGGACCGAATAACATTGTCATGACTTGGTCGCGCGATGGTAAAGAGATTGTTTACCGTAACCGTATCGGTGACGGATTTGAAGGGAAACTTTGGAGGATAGGCAAGGATGGAGGAATGTCTGAAGCGCTTCCGTTGCCCGAAGGTGGATTCTGTTCCTATTCTCCAGATGGGAAAAAGTTGGCCTATAACCGTGTATTCCGTGAGTTCCGTAGCTGGAAATATTACCGTGGAGGAATGGCCGACGATATCTGGATCTATGATACGGAAGCCAAGAAGGTAACGAATGTTACAAATAACGTGGCTCAGGATATTTTCCCGATGTGGATCGGGGATGAGATCTTCTTTGCGTCCGACCGTGACATGACGATGAATCTGTTTGTCTATAACACCAAAACCGGAAAGACCGAGAAGGTTACGAACTATACGGATTATGATGTAAAGTTCCCGAGTTCGGACGGAAATACCATTGTTTATGAACATGGAGGTTATCTTTACCGGTTGGACCCGAAGACTCGTAAGTCGGAACAGATTCATATCACCTTGAACGGCGAGAATGTATATGCCCGTACGGAGCAGAAACATGTTGCCAACAACTTGACGGCCATAAGTCTGTCTCCTAATGGAAAGCGTCTGGCCGTGACTGCCCGTGGAGAAGTTTTCGACGTCCCGGTTGCGAAAGGAGTTACCCGTAACATTACCCGTACGCCGGGAGCTCATGAAAGAGATGCCGAATGGTCGTACGACGGTAAAAACATTGCTTATATTTCCGATCGTACCGGTGAAACTGAAATCTGGCTTGAGCCGGCGGAAGGAGGAGAACCTGTTCAACTGACCAAGGATAACGACACTTATATTCGTCAGTTAGCGTGGAGCCCTGATAACAAGACTATTCTGTATACAGACCGTAAGAATCGGATTGTGGTGGTGGATGTGGCTTCCAAGAGCAAGAAAGTGTTGATGCAGAATCCTGAAGCAGAATTTCGGGATGTAGCTTTCTCTGCCGACAGCCAGTGGATCACATATACGAAACCGGCTTCGAATGATTTGTCGGTAGTTTATATCTATAATTTGACGTCGGGAAAGGAATATCCGGTAACAGAAAAATGGTATAACTCTTCTGAACCAACATTCAGTTCCGACGGAAAATACTTGATATTCAGTTCCGACAGAGACTTCAATCCGATTTACGGACGGTTGGAATGGAATCATGTCTATACCCGTATGGGAGGCATTTATCTGGTACCTCTGGCCTTATCTACTCCTTCTCCGTTCCTGGGTGAGGATGCTTCGGGTGCAGATTCAAAAGATAATACCACGACTGCCGCATCCGACAAGAAGAAAGACGATAAGAAAGAAAGTGCTGGAATGAAAGTTGATACCGATAACATGTATGCCCGTATCATCAAGCTTCCGCTGGATGCCGATAACTATTATAATTTTTATTCAGACGGAAAGGCTATCTGGTATCAAAGCAAAGGAGATGTTCACGCATTTAATCTGGATACCCAAAAGGATGAGGTGGTTGCAGAAAACGCCCGACTGGCAGGAAATCCTACATCGGACAAGTCAATCATCTATTTACAGAAGAACAAGTGGTATGTGTCTAAGCTCTCTACCGGAAAGGTTGCTTTGAAAGATCCGGTCAACTTGTCGGATATGGTGGCAACCATCGATTACAATCAGGAGTGGACACAGATTTTCGATGAGGCTTGGAGAGCCTATCGTGACGGATTCTATCTGGAGAATATGCACGGAGTAGACTGGAAAGCCATCAAGGCCAAGTATCAGGTGCTGGTACCGTATGCCAAAACACGTTTCGATCTGAACTATATTATCAATGAGATGATCGGTGAGCTGGCTTGCGGACATGCTTATGTCAATCCGGGCGAATGTAAGCGTGCCGAACGCATTCCGATGGGATTGCTGGGAGCCGAATTGAGTCGTGACGGAAGCGGATATTACCGCATTGACAAGATTATCCCGGGAGCACCTTACAGCAAGAGCCTGCGCTCACCGTTGGCGGAGGTAGGCTTGAATATCCATGAAGGAGATTATATTACCTCTATCGATGGAGTATCGACTACTACAGTCGATAACATCTACAAGCTGCTGGTTGGTAAGGCAAATGTCTTGACAGAACTGACTATCAATACGCAGGCAGCCAAAGGAGGACGAAAGGTGGTCGTTACGCCTACCGATAATGAATACCCGTTATATCATTACAACTGGGTACAGAAGAACCTGAAACGGGTAGAAGAAGCAACACAAGGTCGTGTGGGATATATCTATATTCCTGATATGGGTCCTGAAGGCCTGAATGAGTTTGCCCGTTACTTCTATCCTCAGCTCGATAAGGAAGCGTTGATTATCGACGACCGTGCCAACGGTGGCGGTAATGTTTCACCGATGATCATCGAGCGTCTGCTCCGTAAACCATATCGTATGACCATGTATCGTACTTCGAGCAAGAACGGAACAGTTCCCGATGGTACCCAGTATGGTCCGAAGGTCTTGTTGATTAATAAATACTCTGCATCCGACGGTGACCTGTTCCCGTGGAGCTTCAAGGCCAATAATCTTGGTACAGTCATTGGTACCCGTACGTGGGGCGGCATTATCGGTATCAGCGGCTCTCTGCCTTATATGGACGGTACAGACATCCGTGTTCCTTTCTTCACCAATTATGATGCGAAGACCGGCCAGTGGATTGTCGAGAATCATGGCGTAGATCCGGATATCCTGATCGATAACGATCCGGTGAAGGAACAGATGGGCGAGGATCAGCAACTGGAAAAGGCTATTGAGGTAGCTTTGGAACAGCTGAAAGACCGTAAGCCATTGCCTAAGACACCAGCTCCCCGTACGTTCAAGGATTTAGGCTTATAATAAAATATGTGCTTGGTAATGTAAATGTCATCGTGACTGAACGATGTAGCAGGCTGGCCGGTGAATGAATTTCTTTCATTCATCGGCCAGATTTATTTAGGCAGGAGCGATACCCAATAGTGAAACTTTATGCTTTTTTTCATTCTTCATAAGATTACGATTCGTGACAAATGAAGCTTTTTCGTATCTTTGCGGAATTAAAAATTCAAAAGAGAGAAATGGCAGAAACGAGAAGAACTACCCGTGTCCCGAAGGCAACCAAGACAAAGCCTGTTGATGAATACGGACATTTGCAGCCGCAGGCTCCCGAACTGGAGGAGGCTGTGCTGGGAGCATTGATGATTGAAAAGGATGCATATTCGCTTGTGAGCGAAATCCTCCGTCCCGAATCTTTTTACGAACACCGCAATCAGTTGATATATGCAGCCATCACCGACCTGGCGATACAGCAGAAACCGATTGATATCCTGACGGTGACAGAACAGTTGCGCTCACGCGGCGACCTGGACGAGGTGGGCGGACCTTTTTACATCACCCAGCTCAGTGGCAAGGTGGCGTCTTCTGCCCACATCGAATATCATGCCCGCATCATCGCCCAGAAGTTTCTGGCACGCGAACTGATCTCTTTTACCAGCAATATCCAGACAAAAGCGTTCGACGAAACGCAGGACGTGGACGACCTGATGCAGGAAGCCGAAGGAAAGCTCTTCGAAATCTCGCAGCAGAACATGAAGAAAGACTATACGCAGATCAATCCTGTCATTCAGGAAGCGTATGAGATGCTTCAGAAAGCGGCGGCACGTACCGACGGTCTGAGCGGTTTGTCGAGCGGTTTCCACCAGCTTGATAAGATGACTTCCGGCTGGCAGAATTCCGACCTTATTATCATAGCTGCCCGTCCGGCGATGGGTAAGACAGCTTTCGTGCTCTCCATGGCAAAGAACATGGCGGTAAACAACAAAGTGCCCGTTGCGCTGTTCTCTCTTGAAATGAGTAACGTGCAGCTGGTGAACCGTCTGATCGTCAATGTCTGCGAGATTCCCGGTGAGAAAATCAAAAGTGGACAGCTTGCTCCTTACGAATGGGGACAGCTCGACTACAAGATCAAGGAACTGTACGATGCTCCGCTCTATGTCGATGATACCCCTTCACTGTCCGTTTTCGAGTTGCGAACCAAGGCACGCCGACTGGTACGCGAGCACGATGTGAAAATTATCATCATCGACTACCTCCAGCTGATGAATGCCAGCGGTATGTCGTTCGGCAGCCGTCAGGAAGAAGTAAGTACCATCTCGCGTTCGTTGAAAGGACTTGCCAAGGAGCTGAACATTCCGATCATCGCCCTGAGTCAGTTGAACCGTGGTGTAGAAAGCCGTGAAGGTATCGACGGAAAGCGTCCTCAGTTGAGCGACTTGCGTGAATCGGGAGCCATCGAGCAGGATGCCGATATGGTGTGCTTCATCCACCGTCCGGAATACTATAAAATCTATACCGACGAAAAGGGAAACGACCTGCACGGCATGGCAGAAATCATCATCGCCAAGCATCGTAACGGTGCGGTAGGCGACGTGCTGCTGCGTTTCCGCGCCGAGTTTGCCCGCTTCCAGAATCCGGACGACGAAATGATTGTACCGATGCCCGGCGAGGAAAATACGGCTCCGGTTCTCCGTTCGAAAATGAACAACGGCGGCGGAGGGCAATCGTTCGTTCCTCCTCCCGTAGACATGGCTCCGCAACCCGAAAATCCGTTTGGCGGTCCGGTTCCCGATGTGCCGTTCTGATGTGCACCTCCGCATGCCGGAAAGACCGGAAAGGGGGTAAAGAAGTGGGGTATCTGTCTTTGAGTGAACGTAAAAAACTCTCTGTACTCATATTCTATCCCAAATATTTATATTAAATTTGCACGACAATTTAAGAAATACATAAAACTATACATATATGAATATCTCGTATAATTGGCTGAAAGAATATGTCAATTTCGATTTGACACCCGATGAAGTGGCTGCCGCACTTACCTCCATTGGCTTGGAAACAGGCGAGGTAGAAGAAGTTCAATCTATAAAAGGAGGACTGGAAGGGCTTGTTATCGGCGAAGTACTGACTTGCGAACCGCATCCCAATTCAGATCACATGCATATCACTACCGTAAACTTAGGACAGGGCGAGCCTGTTCAGATTGTTTGTGGAGCTGCAAACGTAGCTGCCGGACAGAAAGTGGTAGTGGCAACGCTCGGAACCAAACTGTACGACGGTGACGAATGTTTTACCATCAAGAAATCAAAACTTCGCGGTGTTGAATCAAACGGTATGATTTGTGCCGAAGACGAAATCGGTATCGGTACAAGTCACGAAGGTATCATCGTGCTTCCTGCCGATGTCGTACCGGGCACACTTGCCAAAGATTACTATAATATAAAGAGCGACTACGTACTCGAAGTGGATATCACTCCGAACCGTTCGGATGCTTGCTCACACTACGGTGTAGCGCGCGACTTGTATGCATGGCTTATTCAGAACGGTCGTCAGGCTACATTGAAGCGTCCTTCGGTAGATGCCTTCAAGGTAGACAACCACGATATGAATATCGATATCGTTGTTGAGAACACAGAAGCATGTCCCCGCTACGCAGGCGTTGCCATCAAGAACGTGACCGTAAAGGAAAGTCCCGAATGGTTGCAGAACAAGCTGCGTCTGATCGGTGTACGTCCTATCAACAACATCGTCGATATTACCAATTACATCCTTCACGCCTACGGTCAGCCGATGCACTGCTTCGATGCCGACAAGATTAAAGGCGGCAAGATCGTTGTAAAGACTTGTGCCGAAGGAACCAAGTTCGTTACGCTGGATGGCGTAGAACGCAAGTTGTCCGACCGCGACCTGATGATTTGCAACACAGAAGAACCGATGTGTATTGCCGGTGTATTCGGAGGACTCGATTCAGGAACAACCGAAACAACCAAAGACGTATTCCTGGAAAGCGCTTATTTCCACCCGACATGGGTACGTAAGACTGCCCGTCGTCACGGACTGAGCACCGACTCTTCTTTCCGTTTCGAACGTGGTATCGACCCGAACAATACGATTTATGCGCTGAAAGAAGCTGCCCTGCTGGTAAAAGAACTTGCCGGCGGTGAAATCGCTTCCGAAATTAAAGATAACTATCCGTCGCCGATTGCCGATTTCCCGGTAGAACTTTCTTACAACTACGCCAATGCTTTGATTGGAAAGGTTATTCCGGTAGAAACTATCAAGAGCATTGTAACCAGCCTCGAAATGAAGATTACCGGCGAAACTGCCGAAGGTCTGTCACTGCTGGTTCCGGCTTATCGTGTAGACGTACAGCGTCCGTGCGACGTAGTAGAAGATATTCTCCGTATCTATGGATATAATAATGTAGAAATACCTACTTCCGTCAAGTCAAGCCTGAGCGTAAAAGGCGACGTAGACAAGTCGGTTAAACTTCAGAACCTCGTATCCGAACAGCTCGTTGGCTGCGGTTTCAATGAGATACTGAACAATTCGCTGACAGCCGCTGCCTATTACGACGGACTGGAAACCTACAAGCCGGAAAATCTTGTCCACCTGATGAATCCGTTGAGCAACGACCTGAACGTAATGCGTGCAACCTTGTTGTTCGGCGGTCTGGAAAGTATCCAGCACAATGCCAACCGCAAGAATGCCGACTTGAAGTTCTTCGAGTTCGGAAACTGCTATCACTTCAATGCCGAGAAGAAGAATCCGGAGAAAGTGCTTGCAGCTTATTCTGAAGAACTGCATCTGGGCTTGTGGCTGACCGGTAAACGCGTTAGCAATTCATGGGCACATCCCGATGAAGACAGCTCGGTATACGAACTGAAGGCTTACGTGCTGAACATCTTCCGTCGTCTGGGAGTAAACTTCGGCGGACTGGTATTCGGAAACCTGACCGACGATATCTATTCTGTAGCCATTTCAGTACATACCCGTGGCGGCAAACTGCTGGCTACCTTCGGTATCATCCACAAGAAGATACAGAAAGCATTCGATATCGACAATGAAGTTTACTATGCCGATCTGAACTGGAAGGAACTGATGAAGGCCATCAAGAACAACGCCGTTTACTACAAGGAAATTTCCAAGTTCCCGGCTGTGAAACGCGACCTGGCACTTCTGATCGACAAGAAAGTGCAGTTTGCTGAAATCGAGAAGATTGCCTACGAAACCGAAAAGAAACTCTTGAAGAGCGTCGAGCTGTTCGATGTATACGAAGGCAAGAATCTGGAAGCAGGCAAGAAGAGCTACGCTGTAAGCTTCATGCTTCAGGACGAAAACGCAACCTTGAACGACAAGCAGATTGACAAGGTAATGCAGAAACTCATCACCAACTTGCAGAACAAGCTGGATGCCAAACTGAGATAAAAAGAACATTATACATAATAAAAACATATTAAAACATAAAATCCAATGGGAAGAGCGTTTGAATATAGAAAAGCTACTAAGCTGAAAAGATGGGGCCACATGGCTAAGACATTTACAAGACTGGGTAAACAAATTGCTATTGCTGTAAAAGCCGGCGGTCCGGAACCTGAAAACAACCCTGCACTGCGTTCTATTATCGCTACCTGTAAGCGTGAAAACATGCCGAAGGATAACATTGAACGCGCTATCAAAAACGCGATGGGTAAAGACCAGAGCGAATACAAAGGAATGACATACGAAGGATACGGTCCTCACGGAGTTGCCGTATTCGTTGATACTTTGACTGACAATACTACCCGTACCGTTGCCGACGTTCGTTCAGTATTCAACAAATTCGGCGGTAACCTCGGTACAACCGGTTCACTGGCTTTCCTGTTCGACCACAAGTGTGTGTTTACTTTCAAGAAGAAAGACGGAATGGACATGGAAGAACTGATTCTCGATCTGATTGATTACAACGTAGAAGACGAATACGATGAAGATCCGGAAGAAGGAACTATCACAATTTACGGTGACCCGAAGAGTTACGCAGCTATTCAGAAACACTTGGAAGAGTGCGGTTTCGAAGATGTAGGTGGTGACTTTACTTATATTCCAAACGACTTGAAGGATGTAACTCCCGAACAGCGCGAAACAATCGACAAGATGGTTGAACGTCTGGAAGAGTTTGACGATGTTCAGACTGTATATACAAACATGAAACCTGAAGAGGGAGAAGAATAATATTCATTATCATTTCATTCCGGATAAAGCGGCAGTGTGACGGTCATGAGCTGTTACGATACAAGTGCCCGGCTTTGTCCGGAATGTCTTTTTTATCACATTTTGGTTTAGCTATATGAAGATCAATTACAGAACACAAGGCACATGCAGCAGCAATATCGAAGTAGAAGTAGAAAACGACATCATCACTGACGTACATTTCACCGGAGGCTGCAACGGAAACTTGAAAGGAATCAGTTCGCTGGTCAAGGGAATGAAAGTAGACGATGTCATCAGCCGGCTGGAAGGTATTCACTGCGGAAGCAAGTCAACCTCTTGTCCCGATCAGTTGTGCAAGGCCTTGCGTGCCATGAAAGCCTGACATTCCACAGCCCGAGTAAAAACTTATCCCTATGAACGTACTGATTCTCAACGGAAGCCCTCGCAGGCACGGCAATGTTTCTGCCATGCTGGATGCCATTCGCGAGGAAGCTGAACGCAACGGAGCCAGCGTAACTACCGTCTTTGTTTCCGAACTTCAGGTAAAACCCTGTACAGGCTGTATGACCTGCCGCAAAACCCGTCGGTGCGTATTGCCCGAAGACGGAGCCCAGCAGGTACTCTCCGCCATCGACCGCTGCGATGTGCTGGTAGTAGGAGCCCCCTGTTACTGGGGCAACATGCCCGGGCAGTTGAAAATCGTATTCGACCGTATCGTCTATGGCCTGATAGGAGAGAGCTCCCGCGGGCTGCCCCTTCCCCTGCACAAAGGGAAGAAAGCCATATTAGTGAGCACGTGCACCACCGCTTTCCCGTTCAATATCCTTTTCGGCCAGAGTCGGGGAACCATCAAGTCGCTGCGTGCCATTTTGAAATGGACCGGCTTCAAGGTTGTGTCCGCCATCGAACTGGGCGGAACCCGCCAGCATCCTGCAAGCGAAAAAATACTGAACCGTTGCCGCAAGGCGATAAAGAAGTGCATGTAAGCAATGGCTCTATCAGATAATTCCTGCGATTTGCGTAGCAGACTACTCGGCAGAATACACGAAAACGACATCCGTGAGCTGTGTCACATGATTCAATGCTGTGAAAACCATTCGTTGACGGAACAGCTCTATCGGCTCATGTTCGATGCCGATAAACGCGTTTCGGACAATGCCGCATGGCTGTTTACCCATCTCGACGCAGCCCGTCAACAATGGCTGTACCCGAAATGTGACGAACTGATGCAGGAGGCCATGCATACATCCAGCGAAACCAAATGCCGGCTGCTGCTTACCCTGCTTGCTGCGCAGCCGTTCCGTGAAGAAAACCTTCGTACCGACTTTCTGGATTTCTGTATGAACCGGATGATTTCATCCGGCAGTCCGGCAGGAATCAGAGCCCTGTGCATGAAATTTTCCTACCTTCAGTGCAAACTATATCCCGAACTTCTGGCAGAACTCCGTTCGGCACTTGAGATGCTGGAGGAAGCATCCCCGTTAAGTCCCGCCCTGAAAGTTGCCAGAAGAAATATTCTCCAAAAAATACGCTGAGCCCTATCTTACACGTTAATGTATATGAATTCTTAGCCGTTTCCTTTTGAAAAATGCAGAAAATCACTAACTTTAAGCAACACGCTAAAAGTAAGTTGCCATGGGAACCTTAGGATGTATATACGACATGATGCAGCGCGACAAAGAAAATCGCGAGCTGCGGAAAGCAGGCAAGAAGCGCATGAACGAAACACGCGACAGCTTGCTGAAACTGACCGAAAGACACCTTTCGTCATCGGGTGTTTCTCTTGAACAACTGGAACAGATTCATGCCGAAACCAAAGCGAGAAGGAAATGGGAACAGCAAAGTTTCTTTCATGGAAAATTAATGTTTATCCTTATCGTAGCAATTGTTTTACTGGCAGTCTGGCTGATCTATCTATGCGTCTGACAGCTGGTTCAGTTCTCTTATTGCAAATGCCCTTTGTCAGTTGATTTCACCTTTTTCTTTCCTTTTGATAAGATTTAGTGTCAATCACTTACAGAGGCCAGAAAGAAAACGCCTCATCTAACTGAAGAATTCTCCGATGAGGCTTCTTTTTCATGCGCTATTTATGTCCGAATAAGGGAAAAACGGCTTTTAATATCCGGAAAAGGACAAAAAAGATGCAGGAAAGTCGATGAATTTCCGCAGGAAAATTGGGAAAAAGATGCCGGGAAAAAATAAAAACGTCACGACGTTTTTGAATGAAGCTAGTCTTTTGTTAAGATTTTTTCATTAAAAAGGCTGGTATTCCCCCTTTTACTTCCAGAATACCTCCCGTCGCTGCTTCCTGAATGCCGGCAGAAAGTCGGACAGTTCTTTCTATTTCCATCTGTACGAAACACTACTTCCGTATCGCCGAAACATCTGTCAGCATCACGTTCGGTTTGTCAGCTTTTTGCCATCAGTCCGTCGCATCAGAATCTCTCGAAAACCGGCATACTTTCCCTCTGTGCGAAACAAGCGATTCTCATGCAACGGATTTGTCAAAATGACAAAAAGATATTTTTATTTTATTCAATAAGGATAGGCAATCCGGTAAGTTCTGAAAGCCTTTTTCCGTTTAATCTTGAATGAAACATTCTGCCTGTCGCGGCGACCTATCTTGTCATGGACATTTACACAAAACTCATAACTTCCGTTAGCTTTTAGGCTGGGGAGCAATGTCTTACCTACCTTTTTATTCTTGTAATACACATAAAAGAACGATTTCTTGAGTAGTGTATTACCATTATTGCAGATTTTAATCTTCAACCTCGTATCCCCTCCCTGAAGTATTCCGAATACAGGCGGATAAATTGTAATTTTATCCAGCAAGTTCGATGGATCGTTCATCGTAACAAGTTCGAAATAGTTTTTGTAAGGTGCCGAGTTTTGGGCATCTATGCCACGTGTAAAGCATGCAGCTACGAGCACTGCAAGCACAATCAAACCCTTTTTCATATCCCATCTAATTTGTTTTTGCCTATGTTTCTTTTGCTAATCGATTTTAAAATTAAAAATAATATCCGTTCGTTGTAACATATCAGTACTTATGGAACACTTTTTAAGCGTTTTTTTAAGAGCGTTCACTTTTGTTGGCTGTTGGGCTATTTTCTGATAGCAATAATTGCTATCTTCGTATCAATTTTATAGAAAAAAATAATTTTAACAGACTTCGATGACATGAAACTGACTTATATCTTTCACAGTGGCTTTGCCCTCGAAACAGAGTGGTGCATGCTGGTATTCGATTACTGGATGGATCCGTCCGGCGTTATGCCGCAACTGCTGAAGACATCGAAACCGATGTACGTATTCTCCAGCCACTTCCACGAAGACCATTTCAATCGGCAAATCTTTGCGTGGCGGCAGACGAAACCCGACATCGTTTACATTCTTTCGAAAGACATCCTGAAGCACCGCCGTGCACAGAAGGAAGAGGCTGATGCCTGGCTCGCCAAAGGTGCCACATGGAGCGACGGACTGGTTCGTGTTGCAGCAACCGGAAGCACCGACAGCGGCGTGTCGTGGATCGTGGAAACCGACGGCAAGCGGATCTTCCATGCAGGCGACCTGAATAACTGGTACGCCCGTTTCCTGACCGACGACTATCACGGCGGACTGGTGTATAGTGCCGAAACGGGAACTGACGTGAATCCCGAAAAGGAAGAGAAGCGCTTTTTAGGGGAACTGAAAGATATCCGGAAAATAACGGACAGTTTCAGCGTAGCCATGTTTCCGGTAGACGGCCGTATCGGCAACGGATATACCCGTGGCGCTCGTCAGTTTATTGATGTGTTTCGGGTAGGATTGCTCGTTCCCATGCACTTTGTAGCAAGCGGATTCGAGTCGGCCTGGCGCATGAAAGAGTTTGCAGATGCCAAGAATATCCCTTTCTGGTGCATCGGTCGGGAAGGGGAAAGTATTGAATTTTAAAGGAAAAATAGTTTACAGAATAAGATGAAGCGGATAGAAGTTGTAGCGGCAGTAATTTGTCGCGAAGGAAAGTATTTTGCCACCCAGCGAGGCTATGGCGAGTTTAAGGACTACTGGGAATTTCCCGGCGGAAAGATAGAAGCAGGCGAGAGCCGGGAGGAAGCCTTGAAACGCGAGATACGGGAAGAGCTGGACACGGAAATCAGTGTCGATTCGTTCCTCACCACAGTAGAATGTGATTACCCTGCCTTTCATCTCACGATGCACTGCTTTCTGTGTTCCGTCCGTTCCGGCTATCTGGTACTGAAAGAACACGAAAATGCTGCCTGGCTGAGCCGGGAGGAGCTGGGTTCTGTGGACTGGCTGCCGGCAGATGTGGAGGTGGTGAAGAGGTTAAAATAATTAGGAACTGGTATTCCAACCATACAGGACGAGTTAAGAAGAAATGGTTTTAAGCCCGCTGTAATAGAAACCAATGAAGAAAGAAGCTACTTCTTGATAGAAATTCCTTGTAGAGAGGGCTTTGGAGATAGAGTATTAATTGTGGATGATTTTATTTCCGCAGATGATGATAAGATAAATGATAAAATAAATGATAAGATAAAAAGTGTCCTGTTGAAGATCTCAGGGCTTGTAATATCTAAAAAGAAAGACTTGCATGATGCAATAAAAATATCAATGCCTACAATTGATAGAATTCTTAAGCAACTTATTTCAGAAGATTCTTAATTTGATTGAGAGAGTGGTGATAAAGGGTATGCTTCACTTCCAAAACAGCATTTATTCATTATTCCAGATGAGCAAGGATTGTTTTGGAAGTGATGTTTGGAGAGAAATCTTTGATAAGTGTATGCTGACATGCTCAAAGATAGAGAGTCGGAACTTATACCTTTTGAATGCTTTGGCAAGATTCAGAACTTCAAAATTAAACGTATTGTTCCGATGTTGGTACCCTTTAAGACAAGACCAATTACGTTACAAGCGATTTGTTAAAATTTTGTTCTCATATCGTATGACTATGGTACAAATAGGGTAGGAGGAATTATTGCAATACATTTTTCAAAACTTTAGAAATACAGAATTGCTTAAAAGATTTGTTCATTTAACCTGAGTTTATGCTTTAAACAAGGCTATGGTAATGAAATAGTGAATATAAATTTGAGATTTCCTCACGCAATAATATATGTCAATATGGGGAGGAGTAGTTGTGTTTGACAAGAATACCTAAAGAATAACTATAACGGTTATTTAGGAATAAGCAGTTTCCTCTTTACTCGATAATGCTATCGCTTTAGGCCAATATAGTGAGGGAATCTACGAGTTGGCAATATTTTTCGAAAATTTGCTGTTCTAGTTTTTATACCAAAATGATCTTACTGCTATTCATTTATATATTTCCCATTTCCATATAGAAAGTTAGATTGCAAAATCTCTAATTGTATAGTTGCCTTTGTTATTGTTAATAAATTTTGATTTTTGAGTTGATTATAAGTTTGTTATAGGATAATAAGCTCTTAATTTTTTGTCAAATTTGTTTTTTATACTTACAGACGAAGTTCATTTTTTAACGCTGGATAGAAAAGTGAATATTCATCTGAACAATGGACAAAGTTGCTATGTGTAACTTGTTTTTTAGGAAATTTAATCATGTGAAATATTTTATATTAAAACGATATTACTATTGTAGAAAAAGTTTAATAATTTTGCGATCAACTTTAATCTCTATGTTAAAAATCGATATGGACGGGCCCAAAAAACTGAATTGCATTAAAGCTGTTCTCGCAGAAATTGGACACATAGGTAAATGGTTCGCAGCGGTACTAGGTAAAGACTCGGTGAGAATGTCAAAATAGTGTACCAATAAGGCGCAACCAAATCTTGATATGCTTTTCAATGTTGCATAGGCTTTAAATGTAGAGGTAAAAGACCTCATAAGAAATGATCCTGAAATTTAAAAAAATTACTAATAGATGAAAAAAACTTTATTTCTACCTATAATTATAGCTAGTGGAATGGCCTTTCTTACTTTCTTTTCCTGTACGAATTATAATTCAGTGGCAGACCCTCACTTTGACAGTGACGGAACTTATCTAGTACCAAATGATTCAAATATGTTTGTACCTAAATCTCCAAGTCGTATAAGGTTCTTTGTGGAGGTGTCAGGAAGTATGAATGGTTTCTTTCGTGCGAATGTACCTACAAATTTCAAAGCGGATGTTTGGGCTGTTGCAAGCTATTTCTCAGGACTAATTCCTACTGTGGATATTCTCACCAATGATGGTAGTGTTGGAAAGCAATTACCTTTACAGCAGTTTCAGACTGCAATGAACACAGGATCTTTCGTATCATCGGCTTCTACTAAGACTCCCATTATGCTAAAATCAATGATTAAGTCGTTGAAGGCTGATTCTGGCGAAGTAGCAGTCCTTGTTTCTGATATGAAATATAGTCCTGTTGGTGCAGCTGCCCCAGATGTATTACAAAGTCAGTATAGTACTGATATTAGTTCTATCCTCGGACAATATGGTAAAGCTATATGTGTGATAGCTGCCATTTCTGATTATCGAGATAGAAACGGTAACGTGATTACTCAAAAGTCTCCTTATTATTATGTTATTATTGGAAACGATCGTGAGGTCGCTTTCATGCGTAATGCAATCTCTACTCTGATTGACAATAATAAACATTTTGTAGACAATATCGAGAGTGGTTTCAATTATGGTCAGCCAAACTATAAGTTTGGTATACCTTTAAACTGTTATCAGCAAGGTACCAATCCTACATTTGTAGGGTATGACACTGATGCGAGTGATACTGCTACTGTACGTTTGAAACTTGATATTGCTAATTACCGCTGGCTGATGGCAGATGAGAATTATCTGCGAGAAGCTTTGAAGATAAGAGCACTCTATGGCTCAAAGGTTGAAGTGGGTAATATTAAATTTGAGGTAAAAAATATTACAGAGAAAGAATTGAAGCGCACGGCTATAGCAACGGTAGACCTAAAAGTGTACAATATGTTGGCTAATGATGCCGATGTTATCGAGTGGACGCTTGAACTGCCAGATTCTGATATTTCACGATTTACTCCATTTTTTGGTGCAACATCGGAAGATGATGTGACCAAATCATATTCCGTTGATGAATTTTTAAAGGGTATCTTCTACGGCGGTGTCATAAATAAATCGATTAAGCCGAATTATATATTAATTTCTAAACAACAATAATATATCACAGCAATGAAACTTCTAAAGATATATTCATGGTTTGCAGGAACAATGAATGATTTCACTGCTCCATTCAGAGAGGATGAGACGCTCTACAACCAAGCAACAGCTTTTTGGCGTAAATTAGATAATGGATCCATAAGTTTTGTTATTGCAATGTTGGCTATTGGTATTATATTGACATATTGCTATTATGGTCCATTCAATAATCTTCCTGGTAGAAGGTATACCCCAAAATGGTGGGGCATCATGTGTGGTGTGACCGTTGTCGTAACATTCTTTGTTACCCTAATTTTAGAATATATTGCTGCTAAGCCAACTATGCAGGGGGCATGGAGTGTTGAAATTAAGGTTGCTTTATGCAACGCTATCTATGCAGGTGTGATATATTTCTTCTCATCTGTGATAGTTTGTCAGAGCAGTATTAAAACAAATGCATATAAACTTTTTAAATAGCCCGAATAGAAATGAAAAAAGTATTTGTATTTTGTATAGGAGGTACGGGCATCCGTGTAATGAAAAGCATTATGATGCTTTTGGCTGGAGGTATGAAAACTAACGGTTATGCCGTTGTGCCTATTATCCTTGACCCTCACCTTGACTTAGAAGAGAAAAAAAAATTACATAGCCTCATTGAGAGTTATAAGACAGTATATGACCGTTCAGTTAATAATGGTTCCACAAAAATGAATGCTTCGGAAGGTTTTTTTGGCTCCGAGGTAATTACATTGGATGAATTGAACAACCAGCATAATGACACTCAACAGATATCTGGTAGCGAGGAAAAGTTTGGCAGCTATATCCACAAATCGGATTTAGGTGTAGACAACATCAATAACTACCTTATTGAGACAATGTTTTCGACCCAAAATTTGAATAATCCATTATCTGTAGGTTTTAAGGGCAATCCGAACGTCGGCACAGTGGTGTTGGGGGACATGATAGAGAATGCAGACTGGTTCAATGGCTTTAAAATTCATTGTGAGAAGGAAGATCGTATCTTTATTATCAGTTCCATCTTTGGGGGTACGGGGGCATCCGGCTTTCCACTGTTAGAGAAAAAAATCAGAGGTGCAAATGATTACCCTGCGGTAAAAAATGCCTTGATGGGTGCTATAACAGTTTTGCCGTACTATGGCTTGAAAGATCCAGCTACAACAGGTAGTGATATCGATTCTGCGAACTTCTATACCAAGACAAAAGCAGCTTTAGCATATTATCAAAATACCATTAAGTCGGACTATCTCTACTACATTGGTGAAAAAACATTACTTCAGACTTATGAAAATGATGAGAAGAAACAAGAAGATACTGCTAATTTTATTGAACTAGTGGCTGCGTCAGCATTATTTGACTTTTTGGAACGTGATAAACCAGAAAGACAGCAGTTCTTATCTCGTGCCATCAATAATGATGTAGAATCACTTAATTTGGAAAGTATGGGCAAGGGGTATACTGATATTGTGAAAACGGTAGCTGACTACATGCTTTTACGTGAGTTAGTAAACATTCTTCCCAAAGAAAAATGGTTCCCTTTGAAGAAAAATCGTCACTTCGATGCTGATTTCTATAAAGATGTTGCTTATAATGATCTTTATAATTTTACAGAAACTTTCTATCAGTGGTACAGCGAATTGGCTACCAACAAGCGTGCTTTTGCTCCACTGCATTATGAGTCACACAAAGATATGAGCGGATGGATTGAAGGTTATGAGCTTGATGCAAAAGATGATTCATATTATCTTCTACAGATGATTAAAGAGAGCAATACTGATACCCAAAAGCACAATAATACATTCCGCTATTTTCTCGATTTTGCTTACAAAGCTATTAATTACTACACTCAAAAGATTTTGAAATAATAACTATGGCAAGAGTAGATTTAAATATTGTAGACCGTGGTATCAATGGGTCTAAATGGGTGGCAGAAGAAACAGCCCTCACAGCAGATCGTCTTGATAAAGTGATAGAGCAAAAGACGGACAATAGCGGTGCGCTCAACTCACTACCAACTCCCTTTGCTCGCTTCTTTGTAGCTCGTGAGGCTTTTCGCCGTGTCCACGAAGAACATATCAATCCAAAGAATGAGGCTGGTTTTGCCTACAGGCAAATGGTATCTGACATTCTTGATGTGTTTGAATTGCTGTTCTGTAGTAAATACCATAAAAATAACACTTGGAAGAATGGCGAAAAAATAGAATTAAGGGAATGGAAGAGTCAAGAGGAATTGGCATATATTAAGGAGAAAATGCCTATCTTGTATAATTCTATCCACGACTATTATGCTACTGATATCAGAGAAGAGAAATTGTATTTCTTGGTCTATACTGAGGATGGAAAAGACCGATTACTGGCATGTAGTTCACCTATCACCGGATTTGTTACTCCTCCTGATATGGATAAGGCCAAAGTGAAGGAGAATAACTCAATAAAGGTAAAGTGTGCTGGGGAACAATATAACAATCTTCAAATCCGTAGAAAGTCATCTGGCTTTTATTTTCGTGACATCAAACTCTTTGGAGAGCGCGACGCAGATTTCAAAAACTACATGTATAACATTCTATTTGGCGGAGATAATGTAGATAGTCGATTCAAAGAGATAAAAGACTATATTCATGGATTCAGGAATGATAAAGATATACGGAATGACTATGATCAAAAGATGAGTTCTATTCTGACAGACCAAAATGATCCGTTAGTCATCAATGGACTTGAGTTAATGAAGCTTGATGAGGTTGACGTGATGAGTTTTTTCACTGATACTATTATCAAATTGCCTTATCGCATCTCTGACAAATATTTCTCTGGTATTAAATATCAAAATGATACTCTTGACCGAGACTATGATTATCTGATGCCATTTAAGGCTGAGGTGTTTAATCTATTTGATGGTAATGTTCCGGATGCCTCTATTCACTTAAATAGAAATGACATTACTGTATGCCTTCGCTATAAGGGAAAAGAGTACAAGAAATCTTACGACAAGGGTGACACCTACGCAGCTTCTCATGGAAAAATTATAGATTTAGGCGTTGAATCTTTGAACTTCGATCTAGGGTTATTTCCTAATATCCTCTCCTATACTGATGATGAAAACAACTACTTTAAAGTTCTTATAGTAGCAGCAGACGAAAATCCTAAACCTCTATCTTTTAATGTCGATGAGATAAATCTAACCTTTTATCGCAAGGAAGGACAAGTACTGAAGCTAGTATCTGAAGTTACTTCTAATAACAATGCCCAATTTGGCATATTGCCTTCTGTAGTCCGTTCTCGTCAGAGTACGGAAACTGGAGAGGAAAGTGGAACTAAGTTCTACGAGGTCTTTAATACAGCCTTTGATGTGATTGAGGTGGAAGTTATGGGACAGAAAGGGCTCATAGTCCCCAAATGGGAGCGCAGTAGCCCTACAAACCAGACATTTACCTATGCTATAGACTTGGGTACATCCAATACCTTCATGTCTCGCTGCAAGAATAATGCTGATAATACTCCTGACTTAAGCAAGAATCCTGAGCTCTTCAAGATGGAGCGTCCTATGGTGTCTTATCTACATGAAGTGAAAATGGATAGCCAGTTCTCTATCAACCAACAGATTGAGAATAGTATCTTCGAGAAAGCACGTAAGAATATTAAAACTGAGTTTTTACCGGCCATAATTGATGGTACGGATTATAAGTTTCCAATCCGTACTGCTATCTGTAGTACTAAGAATAAGACACAGAAACCAAAACTTTTTGATAACCATAATATTGCTTTTTTCTATGAAAAATTAATGGCCAATGATGACCAAGAAGTTCATACGGATATCAAATGGGAGAAAAACGAGGAGGAATTGCGTCTCTTCGTGAGAGAATTATTGCTTATCATCAAATGCGACATTCTCCAACGCAATGGCGAACTTAATCGCACACGGCTAGTATGGTTCAGTCCTTTAAGTTTCTCTGGAAGTGAAAGGGAAATGTATAATGACATTTGGACGAGCGAACCAAAGAATATTCTATTTATTAATCCGAGTCAGGTAAGTCAATACTCTGAGTCGGAAGCGCCTTATTATTATTACAATAAGAAACGCTACATTGCTGATAGTGACGCTGTAACAGTAATAGACATTGGTGGCGGTTCTACGGACTTTGTGTACTTTAAAGACAATAGGCCTGTGATAGCCAATTCTGTCCACTTTGGATGTGATGTGCTTTGGGAGAATGGCTACATAGAATTTGAGTCAGAACGCAGCAATGGTATTTATAATCGATATGCAGATTCTATCACTTTCGATGGTAATCAAAACTTGAAGGATCTTAATGAGAGCATGATAGATTATGATGGCTCTAAAACAAAAGATATCATTAACTTTTGGCTAAGCAATGACCGCTACTGTAACATTAGCAAAAAATTAAGTAAAGACTTCAAGCCTGTATTTGTATATCATTTTACATCTATTCTTTATTACATGGCGGAAATGTATAAGGATAATCATATGGATGCTCCACGTACCATCGTATTCAGCGGTAATGGTAGTAAGTATATTGACAATTTTATCACTAGTCAGCAGAACGTACTAAAGGCCATCATCAATCTTATTTTCTCTGAGGTATTTGGTGGTGAGCATGACATCAACCTAGCCCTTCCAGAGGAACGTAAGGAGGCAACCTGCTATGGTGGTTTGTACCGTGATAAAAATGCAGAAAATGTAAAATATACTGTCTATCAAGGTACAACTGAAAGGTATGAGACCGTAGGAGATTTAAATAATCACTACCAAGACCTCAGGTCAGCTCTTTTACCGAAATACAAACAGCTGGCAGAGTTGTATAAGAAAGTACTCGAACTAATCAAGCGTGAGCGCATCATGGATAACACGGTTAACATTTCAACTTATGTGGAAGAAGCAGCCAAAGACATGTCTACCCCACTGTCTACTTATTACAAAACGCAAGTAGAGCAAAAGTATGGGGATGAGGTTATTTTCAACGACTCAGTGTTCTTCATTCCTATTGTTGATAGAATATTTGAAATGACAAAATTATCATAATGGATACTTTCTATATTACATTAGCAGTTTCTTTGGGAGTGGCGATTATATTTTTCGTCCTCCAAGGGCGATTTTTTAGGGAAACCAAGTTTTTTGCAACCTTATACAGAGACTTTTTTAAACGAAAAAACAGTTGCTTTTATTCTACATCTTCTTTTCAGATGGGTGGAGAAAACGTCGTTCAGCTTGACGAGGTTGGTATAGAGAACTCAGATTTGAATCTCCTTATTGGTGAAATCAATCATTATATTGCTAAGACAAAAGGTACTACTGATTTCTCTATTATTCAGAATAAGGTTGAACGAAAGATTGCTATGCGACGTGATCAGGCTCTTGCAAAACTCTCTTTCCCTACTCACCTTGGACTAATGGGTACATTTCTTGGAGTATTCCTAGGTATCTTGACATTTCTTTTGAGTTTTGACGGTGTGAATGGCATTACAGATGTGTCTATTCAGAATCTTTTGTCTGGTGTACTTGTTTCTATGTCAACTAGTTTTGTGGGCTTACTCCTTACTACGATTAATAATGCTAGAATTGGTGAAGCTCAGAAGTATGTAGAGGAAACAAAAAATGAGTTCTATGACTATGTTCAAACTGAACTGATGCCTTCTTTGGATGTAAGTCTTGTGTCGGCTATTACAAAGTTGCACTCAACTGTAAATATGTTTGAACCTGCATTTGAAAACGTAATCAATAAATTTCAAAATACTTTTGACCGATGCACCAGTGCATTTGGTGATACATTCGAAAAAAATGTGAATACTGTATCTACTGCTGTTCAGGTTATGGGTCAGAATATGGATAAGATTAATCATAACATACAGCTTCAAGATCAAATCCTTAATACGCTTAAGAGTGAACAAATTACTCGTGGTATGGAGAAGTATATCGAGGCAGCTAACCATTTTGTAAGTATTACCAAGTCTCTCAATAAATTCGAAGAGGCACGTCGCATGATGCTTGCCGCCACACAGGAAGTTATAAACTACCAAGAGCAGTATAATGAGATGTTGACAGTTCCTCGTGAGGTGGCAGTCCGTATAAATCAGATCCTTGATAGAATTAAAACTTTTGAGGAGAATGTGAATAACCTTGGCAATCAAATATCTCACGCAGACCTTATATCAGGTACAGAACTTAATGCTATTAAGAACATCATTAAAAGTCTTGAGAGCAAGAAAAAAATTGCTGATAAGTTTATAGAACTTTCTGATGAAAGACTCGATGCAATGTTTAAGAAGCAGACAGAAGTTATTGATAAGCTTAATAAGCGTTATGAGATTGCTATTGCAGATCATATGGATGGTTTTGCAAAGATGCTTGAAGAGCAAACTAAAGAAGTTGTTAAACGTCAGGAAGACTTCAAGGTTGCCTTGGAAGAGAAGTTTAACATAGAGGATGTCAGAAAGGAGTTCTCGCAACTCTCTAATTTGAAATTACTTTCTGAAATCCTTGATATCCTCAAATCTCAAACTGATAACTCTGATCCTGTGAAGTCAGCTGTTTTGACAAAAAAGTTGGAAGAAATGTCTGAATTATTGAAGAAGATAGAAGAAAAAAAGACGAGTGTTAAGCTTTTCTAATGCATAAATTGATAAGAATGTTATGAACGAAAATAAAAATGACTCGTTTTGGCCAAGCTATGTGGACATAATGACAACGTTATTTGCTATTATGCTTGTACTCTTCGTTGTGTCTTTCAGCCGATTCAAAATCAAGAATGATCAACTTCAAGAACTAGTGGATGAATATGAGGATATTATTACGGTGTATTCCACAGTGAGTTCTATTGATTCTACTCGCTTTTTCAGTTATAATGCAGAATATCTTAAACATCTGTTTACAGTGGAGGTTGAATACCAAGAGAAAGAATATCATATTGATAAATTGAAATTGGATATGACTGATTCTTCTGCTGCTGATCAGAAGCGTGAGGATATTCTCCATGCTGGTGAGATAATCAAGAATACCATCATGAAGTTGGAGCAAAATAATTCTATGCAGGACAATATTAAGTTTCTAGTAGTGATAGAAGGCCAGTCTTCAAGAATAAAATTCTATAACAATGACTGGCAAAATAACTATACTCTGTCCTACCTCAGAGCACAGTTCTTAAATGAATTTTGGAAGAGCCATGGCATTGACCTTTCATCAATTCCTAAATGTGAACTAATTATCTCTGGTAGTGGGGAAGGGGGTGTCCCTCGTGTAAACCCCGATGAACAGTCTTTGAGGCAGCAAACCACTACAGATGAAGAATATTGGCAGAAGTGGAAACAAGTTGAAGGAAAAAATCAGCGTTTTTTAATTCATATTGTACCAGTCATTGGAAATATTGATGTAACTAAGGCTAAAATCAGAGGAATCAAAGGGATAAATAGTAACAATGAACGAGGAGAGTAAAAAGATACATGAAGAATATGAGGAGTTGTTTGGTAAAGCCAAACGTGTGAACCTTTTTGATACTGATGAAGAGAACGAAGCTCTTCATCAGTATATTCTTACACAACCATACATAGGTAATTCCTGTTTGTGTGAGTTGTCTTCTGATAATCAGTGTGCTGAGACATGTCTAGTCCTACGGAATGATAAAAACTTAATAACATTAGAACATGTTTATCCTCAGATCAGTTCTCCTGAGACTCGCGAAAGCGTACTTATGTCTATTATTTCCTCGCTTGAACAAAATGCACGAAAATTGGAGGATGCAAAAATCAATGCTGTCACTTCTAAAGAGCATGAGGCTCAGTATTTCTTCAGAATTAGTGGTATTGTTAAAGCTATGGGCTATTATGAGCCTTCAAATGGTCACTTCTTTATTTTGAAGAATAGTTTATTGTCTGTTTACAGCATTCCTGAGTTTTACGACACTCAATTGGGTAAGGATAGAGCAGAAGCAGTAGAAACGCACTGCATGCTCGACAAAAAGTATTACCGCGTTATAGATGAGATAGAATGTGAGAGTGCATCTATTGCTGCATCATATGTAATTGGAAATAATGCTCAGTATTTTATGTGGAAAGATGCTTCTGGCGTACCACTTAAAAATGACCACCCAACAACAGTGTTTGTTAAAGCAAACATAAAAACATTTGTTAATCCAACCACCCATACCTTCTACCTTAAACGATCCGTTACATCTGAGAACTATTGTGATGCTCATGGAATTTTTGATCCTAAGACGAACCGTTTTTTCATTAAAGCTGGTAGTTTGTTATCTTTGAATGTTTCTCCGACGTTTAATACTTCTTCCGCATCATTACGTCGTAAGATTTTTCTGAGGACATATTGTACAAAACAGCCTACGACATGGTTAGTAAGTAAAGATGGAGCGTGTGATTCTCCATCAGCTGCTGCAGCTATTGTACTTGGGCGCAATGTTAATGGCCGAACTGCTTGGGTGGATAAGGATGGCCATTCACTTAACGACATATTTCCGAACTAATTGTAATATTAATAAATTACACTATCTAAATGAAATTCAGGTAATTTTACTCCTTTTTATATTTGGCGTTTTTATATTTTTGTTTGTACATAGTGTCTCTCCTATTGTTAAGTTGATAAAGAAGAGTCATCAGAATTTATAAGAATATCACTTATGATGTAAATTAGGAACTAATTTAGGATATACATACTTTGTCAGAGTCTAAATGTCGGTTGAAAGATATCACGATGCTTTTGATACAGAGAAAAACGGGAATAAGAATCGACAATCCTATTAATATTCTCCCTTATTTCCTCCCGTTCTAAGCGGATTTCATTATTTTTGCGATTATTTTGAGAAACACAATCTATGGCGATTTGGGATATATTCACAAAAAATAAGACATCACGCTATGCCATTGTAGACGTAGAGGTAGGATTGAAGGATCATAAGATTCATGATATAGGAGCCCTTCGGCAGGACGGTGCAACTTTTCATAAGGCATCGAAAGAAGAATTGTTCGATTTCCTGCGGGACACGGATTACCTCTGTGGACACAATATTATTCATCACGATGCGAAATACTTGTTTTCCGACAAACCTTGTCGCTGGACACTGGTCGATACGTTATATATCTCGCCTTTGTTGTTTCCGGAACGTCCTTACCATCGGCTGGTGAAGGACGATAAGTTGGTGTGCGACCAGATGAACAATCCGGTGAACGATTGTGAGAAAGCACGTGATTTGTTGCTGGATGAAATTGCCCGGTGGAATTCATTGCCCGATGAAAAACGGAAAATATTTGCTACGTTGTTGAAAGGCAAGGAAGAGTTCGACGGTTTTTTCAGTATGGTGAAGGCTGAGCGGACGAACTGGGGATTGACAGGTCTGATACGTCATCTTTATGAAGGGAAAATCTGTGAACATGCTGATATAGATATGCTGGTCCGGCAGTATCCTTGTGAAATGGCTTATGCGCTGGCGTTGATTGATACCACCGATTATCGTTCCGTAACGCCGGGATGGGTACTTCGTAATTATCCGGCAGTGGAATATGTGATGAAACTTTTACGTCGTACTCCTTGTTTGGAAGGGTGTACGTATTGCAACAGCCAGCTGGATGTACTTCATAATTTAAAGTTGTTTTTTGGATATGACCAGTTCCGTACGTATGGCGGAGAACCATTGCAGGAACGGGCGGCTCGGGCGGCAGTAGAGGGCAAGTCTTTACTAGCCATTTTCCCGACCGGAGGCGGAAAATCACTGACTTTCCAGTTGCCTGCGCTCATGGAAGCACGTGCGGTGCATGGACTTACAGTCGTAATTTCTCCGTTGCAGTCACTCATGAAAGATCAGGTGGATAATCTGGCTGATAAGGGAATTACGGATGCTGTGACCATCAATGGCTTGCTGGACCCCATTACGCGGGCACTGTCTATTCAAAGAGTACAGGAGGGAGATGCTTCATTGTTGTATATTGCACCGGAAATGTTGCGTTCGAAAACTATCGAGCGGATTCTGATGATGCGCCATGTGGTGAGATTTGTTATAGATGAGGCTCATTGTTTTTCTTCTTGGGGACAAGATTTCCGGGTGGATTATCTTTATATCGGTAAGTTTATTCAGGAATATCAGGAAAAGAAAGGTTGTAAGAATCCGATACCAGTGTCTTGCTTTACTGCCACGGCTAAACAGAAGGTGGTACAGGATATCTGTGATTATTTTAAACGGACTTTAAATCTGGATTTAGAGCTATTCGCTTCTACGGCTTCGAGAACCAATCTGCGCTATTCGGTTATCCATGCTGAAACAGATGAGGATAAGTATGCCAAACTGAGAGAGCTGGTGGCGGAATCTACGTGTCCGACCATTGTGTATGTGTCGCGTACCCGGCGGACTAAGGAACTGGCTTTGAAGCTGACACGCGACGGGTACAAGTCGTTGCCTTTCAACGGAAAAATGGATTCGGACGAGAAGATTGCCAATCAGGATGCATTTATGAGTGACCAGGTACGTATCATCGTAGCTACGTCAGCTTTCGGCATGGGAGTCGATAAGAAGGATGTGGGGCTGGTGGTACATTACGATATATCCGATTCATTGGAGAATTATGTGCAGGAAGCAGGCAGGGCCGGGCGTGATCCACATCTTAGTGCACGTTGTTATGTGCTTTACTGTGACAATGATTTGGACAAACACTTCATTTTGCTGAATCAGACAAAGTTAAGTATCAGTGAGATTCAGCAGGTATGGAAGGCGGTGAAGGATATGACGAAAAAGCGTATGCGGGTGTGCTGCTCTGCACTGGAAATTGCCCGAAATGCTGGATGGGATGATTCGGTATCGGATATTGAAACACGTGTGCGGACGGCTTTGGCGGCATTGGAACAAAGTGGTTATCTGGAGCGGGGAAACAATGTGCCGCATGTATATGCTACCGGCATTACGGTGAAGAATATGGATGAGGCTCGAAAGCGTATTACGGCGTCGGTCTTGTTCCATAGTGATGAAATAGAAAAGGCTGTTCGGGTTATTACTTCATTGATTTCGCAGAAATACATTGCCAAAGCACAGGATGATGGGGCTGAATCGAGGGTTGATTATCTGGCTGATATATTGGGCTTAACGAAGAAGGAAGTGGTATCTGTAGTTGAGCGAATGCGACAGGAGGGTATATTGGCGGATAGTAAGGATATATCGGCTTATTTGCTGGATGCTGGCGATTCGGAGCGAAAGGCACGGATGTTTCTGGAGCGTTTTGCAAAGTTGGAACGATATATACTCAGCCATATTCCGGATGAGGCTTTACGGATATCTTGTAAGCAGTTGAATGATAATGCAGTGCACGATGGTGTCACAACATCAAAGGAAAAAGATATACGGACGTTGCTTTATTTCCTGACGATTAAGGGATATACTTATAAAAAAGAAGATGCGGCTCATAATATGGAGCTTGTGCGCCGGGCCGATATGGAATCGATTATCAGGCGCTTTGAAAAGCGGTTGGTGATTAGTCGGTTTGCTGTGGAGTGGCTGTATAAGCTGGTGAAGGAGAAAGTAATTAAAGATAGTGACACGGAAAAGGCATCTGTTCAGTTTTCGGTGGTGGAATTGATGAATCAGGTGAAAGCTAATTCTCGGTCGCTCATGGGGGAATTGGATGATTTGCAGTTGGAAGATGTGGAGGAAGCGCTTCTGTATCTTTCGAAGATTGGAGCTCTGAAGTTGGAAGGGGGCTTTCTGGTTCTTTACAATGCAATGGACATCAAACGTATCAAGGATAATAAGTCGCGTTACAAACAGGACGATTACCGGATGCTGAATGAATTCTACAAACAGAAGATTCAGCAGGTGCATATTGTGGGTGAATATGCTAATCTGATGGTGAAGGATTATCAAGAGGCTTTGCAGTATGTACAGGATTATTTCCAGATGGACTACAAGAAGTTTATTGCCAAATATTTTAAGGGGGAGCGGGTGAACGAAATTCAGCGAAACGTAACACCGGAGAAATACAGGCAGTTATTCGGACAGTTGTCCAAACGGCAGATGGAGATTATTTCGGACAAGGAATCGCGTTGTATTGTGGTGGCGGCAGGACCGGGAAGCGGGAAAACTCGTGTACTGGTTCACAAGCTTGCTTCGCTTTTGTTGCTCGAAGATGTAAAGCATGAGCAATTGTTGATGCTTACTTTCTCGAGGGCGGCTGCTACGGAATTTAAACAGCGGTTGATGGAGCTAATTGGAAATGCTGCGCACTATGTGGAGATAAAGACATTTCACGCTTATTGCTTTGACTTGCTGGGGCTGATTGGTAATCTGGATGAAGTGAAGAATGTGGTAGGAAAGGCTGCGGAAATGATTGAGCAGGGTGAAGTGGAACCGAACCGGATTGGCAAGACGGTACTGGTGATTGACGAGGCGCAGGATATGGGGGCCGAAGAACATGCACTGGTGCGGGCTTTGATGCATCATAATGAAGAAATGCGTGTGATAGCGGTGGGAGATGATGACCAGAATATTTATGAGTTCCGTGGATCGGATGCGGGATATATGTTCCGCTTGACACAGGAGTCTGGAAGCCGGTTTGTGGAGATGACCGAGAATTATCGTAGTGCCCGTCATGTGGTGGCTTTTGCCAATGAGTTTGTGAAGGCAATCGGCCGGAGAATGAAAACGATGCCTATTGTTTCTATGCGCAAGGAAGATGGATGGGTTGGAGTGACTCGCCATCAGTCTGCTTGTATGTACCAGCCGCTTGTGGAGGAATTGCTCCGGAATAGAGGGGAAGGTACCGTATGTGTACTTACTCAGACAAATGAAGAGGCGGTTATTGTGGTGGCTCTTTTAAGGAAACAGGGTATTCACAGTAAATTGATTCAGTCGATGGAGGGTTTGCTGTTCTGGAACATGGCCGAGATGAGGTATTTTCTGAAGTATGTGGGTAAACGGGTAAGTACACCATTAATCCCAGACGAATTATGGGAGGAAGCGAAGAATGCTACGTTCGCAGCTTATGAGGGAAGTTTAGGTTTGGCTTATGTGAAGCGTTGCGTAGAACTCTTTGAGCAGATCAACAGAATGAAGTACTTCACGGATTTCAAGGAATTTGTTTTTGAATCTTCGATGGAGGATTTTTGTGAGTTATCTGGTGCAGATGTAGTTGTGTCGACTATTCATAAGGCGAAAGGGAAAGAATTTGACGATGTATATATGTTGATTTCGGATGACTATTTGAAGGATGATCATTTGATGCGTCGGTATTATGTGGGAATTACTCGTGCCAAGAACAGGCTGTTCGTACATACAAATGGTGATTGCTTTACAAATTTAAGTGTCGACCGGTATTGTGTAGACCAGAGGGAGTATGCAATGCCCGAAGAAATTGTATTGCAGCTTTCGCATAAAGATGTGAATTTGGGATTCTTTAAGGAACTTAAGCGGGAAGTGCTCTCATTAAGGGGTGGTGATAAGTTGTTGTATAAGGATTACACATTGTACAATACGGCTCATAGAGTGGTAGCGCGGTTATCACAGAGTATGCAAAAGAAGTTAGCAGAGTGGAAGGAACGCGGTTACGAAGTGAAATCGGCTTCTGTACGGTTTGTTGTGGCCTGGAAGCCTAAAGATGCTCCAAAGGAAGAACCGGAAAGTGCTGTTTTGTTGGCAGATTTGGTTTTGTCTAGTAAGATTTGATTTGAGAATTTCCATTGTAGATGGTATGTTACGGAAAGAATAAACTTGTTAAGCACATATAAATAGTCCTTTAGTTATAGTAAACGGATGGTTCGTTTCGGCTTTTTTCGTAACTTGCGTGCCCTTATCATCAAAAAATCATAGGAAACGAATAATGAAGAGATCTCGTCGCCATACAGGCATACGGACGTTTTCCGCTATCATACTGCTGATGGTGATGCTGTTGCAAGTGGGGGTAAAAGGCTTTCACAGGCATCATTGTGTGGAGACGGCAAGCGTGACTTGTAGCGACTGTGAGCATCATCGTGTTCACGACGGACACATTCTCAAGTGGAATGGCAGTTGCGATGACTGTATCGTCTGTCAGTTGTTCTCTTCTCCTTTCTGTAAGCCGCAGGGTATTCAACTCAATGTTATCCCTGTCGAGTATCAGCAACCTTGCATGTGCTTCGTTGTCGCCATTTTGGATGTAAGCACATGCAGCATCATTCCCCGGGGGCCTCCGGCTTTTCTATTATAATATGTTTGAAACTCTTTGCCAATGTTGTTGGTAGAAGAGCACTTATTTATGCATTTATAATAGAAACAACAATGAAAAGATACATATTTATGGTGTGTCTGCTGGGCGTATGTGCCACAGCATTCGCACAGGTTCAGCATGACCATAGCGCATGCTACGAGGATAGTATAAGCTCTCTGAAAGAGGCTATATTGAGTGAAGTTACAGTTTACGGATTGACCGGTACGCAGCGGATGAAGGATTCGCCCATCGCTTTTTCGGTCATTTCGCCCAAGAAGTTACATCAATCGTTCGGTACCAATATAGTGGATGCCATCACCTTCCAGCCTGGTATTTCCCAGATTTCTACGGGAGCGGGTATCAGTAAGCCAGTTATTCGTGGACTCGGTTATAATCGGGTGGTGGTAATAGAACAGGGTATACGTCAGGAAGGTCAGCAGTGGGGCGATGAACACGGTCTGGAGGTGGATGCCGAGGGAGTTCATTCGGTAGAGATACTGAAAGGTCCGGCTTCGCTGATGTATGGCAGTGATGCGATTGCCGGTGTCATGATTCTGCATCCTGAACCGTCGCTTATGCAGGGAACGATGCAGGCAAAGGTAGGAGGTGAATATCAGTCGAACAATGGTTTGTACAACTATCATGCTGGTTTTGCAGGGAACATCGATGGATGGATGTGGAACGTGCATTATGCTGATAAGGCTGCTCATAGCTACAAGAATGCACTCGACGGGTATGTGCCTGGTTCTTGGTTTAAAGAGCGGGATGTGCAGGCGATGGCAGGCGTTAAGAAGCGCTGGGGACATTCGTGGCTGCGCTTTTCGCATGTGAATTTTACTCCCGGCATTACTGAGGGTGAACGTGATGAGGAAAGCGGACAGCTTGTATGGGAAAAGGGAAATTCTCCGAAGGCGTACAGTTGGCATTTGCCTTTCCAGCGGGTACTTCATACCAAGGTGGTGAGCGACAATGCGTGGTACATTGCAGACGGGATGCTGAAGGCTGTCGTGGGTTATCAGCAGAACTATCGCAGGGAGTTTGAGGAGGCTATGGATGAAGCGGAACTGGCTATGCGATTGCATACGGTGAACTATGACTTGCGGTATCAGTTGCCACTTGCCAACGACTGGAGTATTGCTACGGGGGTGAATGGAATGTGGCAGCGGAACTTGAATCAGGCGGAAGAGATGCTCATTCCTGATTATCGTCTTTTTGACTTTGGTTATTTCTTTACGGCCAATAAGCAGATAGGACGCTGGAGTCTGTCGGGAGGTGCGCGTATCGACAACCGGCATTTGCATACTCAAACGGCGGAGAAGGATGGAAAGTTGCATTTTGAAGCGTTGGGTAAGGACTTTACCGGAGTGACCGGAAGTCTTGGAGCTGTATATAATGTACGTGAAGGGATGAATCTGCGGTTGAATCTGGCTCGTGGTTTCCGTGCGCCGACTGTCAGTGAACTCTTGTCGAATGGAGTGCACGAAGGTAGCATTCAGTATGAACTGGGGAACAGGGACTTGAAGTCGGAATACAGCATGCAGGTCGATCTCGGCATGGATTATACATCGCGTTATGTGGCTGTCAATGCATCTCTTTTCAGCAATTGGATTGATAACTATATCTTTCTGGGCCGACTTCCTTATGAAACGGAAGGGTATCGCACTTATCAGTATCGTCAGGGCAATGCACGACTCATGGGAGGAGAGGTATCTGTAGATGTGCATCCTGTAGAGCCCTTGCACTTCGAGAATACGTTTTCGTACGTACGTGGTGTTCAGTTGAATCAGGCAGCCGAGAGTCGTAATCTCCCGATGATGCCTGCACCCCGATGGACATGCAATCTCCGGTATGAGTTTCCCGATTTTGCCCGGAAGCGTTGCAGACGTGCGTTTGTCAGCTTGGGTATGGAGTACAATCTTCGTCAGGACAATTATTATGCGCTTGATAATACTGAGTCGGCTACTCCCGATTATGGCATTTTTAATTTTGCTGCCGGCATGGACCTGCATGTATTTGGTCATAACTGCATCGAGCTGAGTCTGTGTTGTCAGAATCTTTTTGACAAGGTATATCAATCTCATCTTTCGCGTTTGAAATATGTCGAAGTCAACAAGGTTACAGGTCGCCAGGGTATTTCGGCTATGGGGCGTAATATCTGTTTGAGGGTGAATATTCCGATTGATATTCATGTAAAATAAGAATTCTATTAAGGCTGGCTTCGTTTGTGAGGCCAGCCTTTTTTATGATCTGTTACTTGCTGAAATGTGTCTATAGATGTATCTTATGACGATGAAAAAAGTAGTGTAATTTGTTTGCTGCTTTAGAAAGATGTTATACCTTTGCTGTATGTAAATTGTTGATATATAGTATGTTTGTGTAAATAAATCAACTTGGGTCTGAACGGAGAATCATTGACTAGGGGGGATTTTATGAATCTTAGTAGAACGTAATGTATGAATATAACATACTTAAAAAATAATATGATGCAGTAGCATTAATGGAATAGGTAAATTCTTTATGAGTTATATAAATAAAATTAGCTATCAGATTTATAAGGTCGAGAAGAAGCCTTACCGGCAGATGCTTGATGAGTTGTTCTCTCATCTTGATGTAAAGCTGTCTGTATTGCGCATCGTGCTTTTGGGAGAAGTAGTCAGTAAGGACGATTATATGTGGCGGTTGGCGCAGTTTCGCAGAAAGGCAGAAGAGTATTTTCAGGGTGCTTTGCCTGTAGTGACATTTGTTGCGCAGAAGCCTCTGGATGCCGAATTAGTTTTGGAGGTACATGGTTACATGTCTGAAGGGAATGACCGGTTGGAGTATAAATCTTACGAAGGTTTTCCTTATGTGGTTCTTACAAATGAGTGTGGACGTTTTTTATATGCTGGAAGTGTGTGCGTTTCTTTTGACAGTGACATCTATACTCAGTCTAAGGAGGTTTTTCGTGTGTTGGAATGTATCTTGAACCGTGAGAAATTTCCTGTTGGTTCGATTGTAAGACAGTGGAATTATATTGACGGCATTACTGCTTTCGATAATAACGGTGACCAGCATTATCAGATGTTTAACAATGCTCGTTCCGAATTTTATTTGTCCGATACCTGGAAGAATGGTTATCCGGCTGCTACGGGTATTGGTACTCGGGGAGGGGGCGTTATAGTAGATATTGATGCTGCAATGGCCAAGGAAGCTTCTTTTTCTATTTTACCGATTGACAATGAACTACAAGTTGCGGCTTATTCGTATTCAGGTTCTGTATTGGAAAAGGCGAACACTGGGAAAACAACTCCGAAATTTGAACGGGCAAAAAGTTTACAAACGGGTGATTGTTGTATGATGTATCTGTCTGGTACAGCAGCTATACGAGGTGAAGTAAGTCTGGCGGAAGCGGATGTGGTTGCTCAATTACGTATTACACTGGAAAATATTCGTCATTTGATAGGGGATGCGTCGATGAAACTTTTACGTGTATATCTTAAGAATGAGAGCGATTAGAATAAAGTACACGATAGTTTAGAAAGGGAGGGGGGGGTATTTCTTATCTGTTGGCTGTTGTGTGCCGTGATGAACTACTGATAGAAATAGAGGGTATAGCATGGTGTTCTTTTGGTCGGGAATAAGAATAAGTTCCTGTTTGATAATAAAATCCTGCTAAAATCTCACTTTTTTTCATCGGGAAAGATTATCTTTGCAGCCGATTTTAAAAAGTTTTAAGATATGGTTTCACAAGGTATATATTCGATTGTTTTGCTGGTGTTCTCGAATATCTTTATGACGTTTGCATGGTATGGACACCTGAAAATGCGTGAAGAGTTCAGTTGGTTTGCCGCATTGCCGCTGATTGGAGTTATTGCTTTCAGTTGGGCGATTGCCTTTTTTGAGTATTGTTTACAGGTTCCGGCCAACCGCCTGGGATTTAAGGATAACGGCGGACCGTTCGACATTATGCAGTTGAAGGTGATTCAGGAGGTGATTACACTGACGGTATTTACCGTATTTTCTATGATTGCCTTTAAAATGGAACTGAAATGGAATCATCTGGCTGCTTTCTGCTGCCTGATTCTGGCTGTATACTTTGTGTTTAAGAAGTAATTGAAAAATTATTTATTTTTCGCATTATAGAAAAAGGTGCGTCATGATTGTGATATCGTGACGCACCTTTTTTGTGACGGTTTATTGTCAGTTCTGTTGTTCACGTAAGCGGCGGGTTTGCATTTCCACGTCGTATACGTTGTGATTTGTCTTATCTCGCTTTAAGAACTCCTGTCGGCGAATGGAATCTTCGGCTGCCCGCTGTCGGATATAGCGCTGGTAGTCGGGGAGTGCTTCGGGCTGACGGGAGTTGGTCTTTGGCTTGTTCTCCGGCTTTTTCTGCGGCTTGTCTGCCTTTACGGAATCGGGTTGTGACGTATAAATGGGCAGCAAGGGCATCGACTGAAAGGCTGGAGTGATTTCGGGAGCTTCCAGCTTCAGTGAATCGTTGTCTGGGTACAGATAACCGTCGTCGTAGGAAAGAATCTCTTCGTCGGTATCATGGACTTGCGTACTGTCGGCCGATGCTTGTCCGGATTGGTTGGCAATGTATTTTTCCAGTCCGGCATGGTCTTGCTTGGTTGGAATATAGTTGGCATATTTTTTCCAGGCAACGGCGTGGGTACGGTTGTGCTTGATGGCACGTCCGCGCTTTGTCAGACTTTCGTACAGCAACTTGTCGAAGTCGACGGAAATGCTGACACCGGGGCCTGTCGGAGAATTGACATACAAGTATGTTTCGCCGGGAACGGGCTTTAAATCTCTGCCATATTCTCCACGGCGCTTTTGATTAGGATTTATGTTCCAATATATCTTCCATTTTTTCTCGATGGTCGGCATGACGTCGTAAACGGGATTTTCTCCGAACTTAGTCCAGATGGTATAGGGTTCGGCACGGATATATCCTGTGATTTTTTTAACTCGTGTGGAGTCGATCATGCTACGTGGCATGGATAGGTCTTCTTTGAACTGCATCCATTTCTTGTCCATCGGGGCGTTCAGAGGCTGGTATCGGTTCTCATTGGGTACGAAGTCGAATTGTATCATCTTGATGGCATCTTCGTTCAGCTTAATCTCTTCTTCTTTCTTTTCGGTCTGTGCTGATAGAGGGGCGACTTCGGCTGCGAGAAATAATAGTCCTAAATATGTTGCTATGTGTCTTGTAGATGGCATAATGATTGCTTTATAAACCCTTTACTCGTCCGCCCTGCATCCATACTCTGCGGTAGTAGGGCTCATCCAGTCGGCTGACAATGACGCCGCGACTGGTACTAGCATGGATGAAACGGTTGTCTTTCAGATAAATGCCTACATGGGTGGCGGTGCGCTTATTCTTTCCGTTATGAAAGAAAACGAGATCGCCTTCCTGAAGTCTGCTTTTGCTTACTTTCCGGCAGTTCTTTTGTCTTTGTTCATCGGAGTTGCGCTTCAGGTGCTTGCGGTACACTTTCTTATAGATGTTGTATGTCAGTCCGGAACAGTCGACTCCTTTCATGGTGCTGCCTCCGGCACGGTAGGGAACACCTATCCAGTGGGCAGATTCGATATACAGGCGATGGTTGTCTTCCATGTCTATGTCCATATCGAGGCGGATAGCCGCTTGTGCCAGTTCCCGGTAGTCGTATCGGGGAGCACGTGTGCCACAGGAGCTAAGAAGGAGGGTGAGCAATATCCCGATGAAGCAGGTAATACGAACAGGATGGTTTGTGTAACGCATATATTTGTTTGTTGACATTTGGACAAATATACAATAATCGGTGTAAATGGGATATGTTTCCGGAGTTGGTGTTGGTATTTTTTGTTTATTTAAAAGGTTTCGGGGGCTTCTTTTAACGGGATTTAAAATTTTAAAATAGGAAAACAGAAATCTTTCTTGTTCTGTAGACAGAAAAATAAAAAATCTGCAAGTTTTGATACGTATGTATTTGCACTTGCAGATTAAGGGTAATGCTGAATAGATTATTGTTGTTAGGGTTTTTGTATTGCGAAAAAATGTTTTTGGCCTCTACTCTCATTGGCATATACAATAATTTCTGTTTGTTTACCTGCCTGTAACTCAATGTTGCCAGATGCTGTAATGTTGTAATTGCCTTCGTTACATTCCATGTATCCAAACATCATTCCATCTGTAATGGTTTGAGGTGGTACAATAGCTTTAAATGAATTGGTTCCGTTGGAACACATTTTGATTGTTGCTTTGTTCCCTGTATTTGTAAATGTTTTATAATTCAGATTTACATTAGCTTTATAATACATGTCTTTTAGGGTGAAGCTATATACAGCGTTAAAGTTTTTAGGTGAAATTATAACTTTACTCAGGCAATGAGAAAAAGATAAATTGATGTTTTCTTTATCTGAAGATGAGGTAGTGTATGCTATCATTAAATCACTTGTCGTGTAATGATTGTATGCCGTTTGATCTGTCCAGACTTCAAATGTAAAGTTAGAACTACTTAGAGTTGAGTATGGATATATAGCATAATAATATAATTTACTACCGTCTGAAGGCAATTCTATTCCATTTCCCATAGGGGTAAATTTTGAATTTTCTATATATTGGTAGGGCATATTATTAGCATAGTTAGTATAGCCAATTTGGCCAGCAGTTACATTTCCGTTATCTTTCATTGCGTACACTCCAATCTGATCACCATTTTCAAATTTTGTATCAGAGGCTCTTGCAGGAGCCTCTGATGGGAAAAATGAAACGTAATTCTTTGGACTTTCTGGCATGTTTGCATCAGTTGTACAAGCTATGAGTAAACAGCAAGAAAGAGTAAGTGTAAGAAAAATATTCCGTTTCATAAAATTTTATTTTTTTGTACTGAATATATCATATATAGCGTTTGAAGGAGTGAATATGGATCTGCTTGGCCATGAAGTGTTTATAGATAAACCATCCTGATCTTTAAAGACTCTGAAAACGCCTTCTTTCATTAACTCGTTATTGGGGTCATTTCCCTTTTCTACCATAATAAAGGCATATTGTAAATTTTGGATGCCGCTTGTTGATTTGGTTCCTGAGATAACCAAAGCCGTTTTTGTATAAATGTCGAGGCTTTCTCCTACTGTATTAAAAAATGCAGTAAAGTTGTTGCCACTACCACTGATAAAAGCACCTTCACCTTTAGAGTAACTACTACCTGAAACTGACGAGCGTTCGAAGTCGATAGTATTGTTTGCTGAATTTTGATTGTTGAGTCGGATATAGATGGAACTAACAAGTTCGCCAGGTTCATAGCCACCTACACCCTCATCTTCACAATATACGGTGACAAACGGATCTACCAGATAAACCCCTTCTACGTTAGGAGGATTTACACCATTATAAATCGTTATATATTTTTCCAGTTTTTCTCTTATATCTGCCGGAACTACATCGTTGAATCTGTTATCTACTTCATCCCAAGGATTAATGTCACCTACAAATTCGACTACCGCCTTATTATCGTTGTATGATAGAGTTATTTCTGCTTGAACACCCGATCTTAACTCTAAGTTATTGTTGAGGCTTACTGAATACTCTGTATTTCCAATTTGTAAAGTAGCAAATAGATCATCTTTCAAGATTGTTTGCGGAGGGAGTATTACTTTGAAGCTATTAGTCCCGTTGTCTGTACAGATAACGTCGCCTTGAGTAGAAGTGCTAGTAAAAGTCAGGTTATTTAAATTGGCTGTTGCATTTACTTTTGCATTTTTAATGGTTAACAATCTATCTCCAGCTGGCCAGTTATTTCCTATCAGGTTAACGATTACTTTTGACAGTCTATGGCTGAAATTAAGTTGTACAAGTGTAGACGATGTTGCTGCTGTATGGGCTGTACAGAGATCACTTAATGTATAGTTATCGCCACGCTGGTCGTCTTGTACACGAAAATTGAAAGTGCTGGACGCTGCAGAAGTGTAAGGGTATACTGCGTGGTAGAAATATTCTTGTCCGTCTTCTTCTATTTCTATACCATTGGATGAAGTGAATTTTGTTCCATCATAAGTATACTTTACATTGTCGGCATAGTTTCCTCGATTGGCAATCACTCCTTTATCGTTAGACCCACTAGATGCAACTGCAAATACTCCAATTTGATCATAGGCATCGAATTTTGTGTCTGTTGCTCTTGATGGTGCATTAAGCTGTGCTTGGAAACTAACAACATTGCTGATTTCCTCAGAGGTCCCGCTCTCATTTTCTGTTACTTCACTTTTAGTGCATGAAGAGAATGCCATACCTCCTAATAGTAATGACATAAAATAAACATTTATTTTCCTCATATTTTTTATTTTTGATTAATATTTATTTACAAATATACCTGAATATAATGAAAGTTGAAAATCATGCTAATCTATATCAGGATTAAATGTATCAATAATATTACTATGTTGTCAAAAATTATTGATAAAAGGAAAATAAAGAATATCAATACGTTTCTTTTGTGGTAAGAAATTTGTGTGATTAGATCTTTATGGGGAAAATTCTTTTTGGTATAAAGTCTCTTTGTGGAATATCTATTGGGAATCTATTGTGAAATAATTTGCATTATATATTTCACTGAGTTTCTATTGTTAGGTAAAAATAAGTGATACTTATATAATAAAAACGTAACAAAACATCCTTTTCTGTATTGTTACGTTTTTATTTGGAGGATGAATAGTTATACGGCGAAATAGGTTTCCAGTTCGCTGCCGGCACTGCCATCGGTGTTATCTATATCTCGTATCAGTTTGCCGTGCTCCAGAAGAGCAATGCGGGTGCTGATGTCTATGGTGTGATTCAGGTTATGGCTGGATACGAGGATGGTCGCTCCGGTGGACTGGTTGTAGGTCAACAGCAGTTGCTTTAAGGCCGACTGGGAGCTGGGGTCGAGAAAATTGAAGGGCTCGTCCAGGATAATCAGCTTCGGATTATTCAGCAAAGCTGCGAGTATGCCGACTTTTTGCTTGTTGCCAGCCGAAAGGTTGCGAATCAGTTTTTTCTGTCCCAGAATTTCTCCGTTCATGAAGCGTTCGTAGGTCGCCAGTCGTTCGTCTACTGTCTGGTGGTCGAGTTGGCACATGCGCCCTACAAAGGAGAAGTATTCTTCGGGAGTCAGGTAGTCTATCAGAAAGCTTTCGTCCAGATAGGCTCCTGTAACTTCTTTCCATTGTTCGCTGCGGCTGACTTCGGTTTCGCCGATGCAGACAGAACCTTCATCGGCTTTCAGCAAGTCGAGCATCAGTCGGAACAGAGTGGTTTTTCCGGCTCCGTTGTTTCCTACTAGTCCGATGATTTCTCCGCTGTGGATGGCGTATTGTTCTATGTCGAGGACTACTTTGCTGCCGTAGGCCTTCTTGAGTTGGTTTATTGTTATGTCCATAATATTCTTTTTCTACATTAACGTGTGTTTCTGAATCCTTCCATGTTCTGGTATTTCCGCTTCATCAGTCGGACATAAATGTTTTGTATCCAATACCGATGGGTGATGAATCCCAGCAAGCCCAGTACGATGAGTGTAATGTAAGCTGTTGTTTCGTCAAGAAACAGGGTGAGTGCTTTGTTGATTAGCAGTGGAAGGCCGAAAGCACATGTTATAATAAGCATTTGATACATGTTACTACCTCGCTGTTTGCCTATGGCACTGGTGTTGAGTGGGGCGGTCTTGTCGTTGTAGACAGCCATTTGCATCATCATGGGGAAGATGGCTCCCATTGTAAAGCACAGATAGGATATCGACATGAGCAGAGGAATGGTATCCATGCATACGGGTATGAGAATAAACAAGAAAGGAATAATCAGAAAGATGCATTGCAGATAGTACTTGGCTCGTAGCATATTGTAGAGACTTTCTTTCCGAACCATCAGTCCATCGATATAGTTGCCTTCGAATGTCATGATACGACTCAGCGTCATCAGTCCCAGTATACAGTAGCAATACAGACAGATGAAATTGTTCATGTAGCTGTTGTCGCCGTATACATTGCCGGCAAGAGCGATTGTAAACATACACATGATGAAAAAGAAGCCCCAGAACTGGCTACGGGGAGCTTTGTTGCGGAGCAGCATTTTCAACTCCAGACGCAGGTATTCTCCTACATTACCATAACGGTCGAGAAAGTTGTAACTGCTGATATGCTTGATCTTGACGTCTTCTGTCCGCGCAAGTTCTTTGTAGATGAGGTGTTGCTGTACTTGGTAGTTTATGTAGATAAGCAGACCGATGAGTACGATGACTCCGAGGAAAGCCAGCGGATTCCAGAGAATAAAGCCTTCTCCCCAGTTCATCGTCAGAGTACTGACGAATCCTGTTTCCGGCAGAAATTCCAATAGCGCTAATATACCGTATACAAGAATACTCCAGAACAGGTGGATAAACTTATCTCGCTTGAGTACGCAGATCAGCATGCTCCAGTAGCTGTTCATGACAATCATGAGCCAGATGCCTAGAAGGTATCCTACGACACCAGTCAGTCCGTAAAAACGTGTAATGCTTATCAGGGCAAAAGGTATGAACAAAAACAGCCAGAAGAGGTTGATGGGACGAAACATGTTCTCGGTCAGAAAAGCAAGTATGACTCTTTGCTTGGGGACCGGCAGCAAGAGATAAGGTTTGATTTCCTGTACAGGAGTGGGAAGCATGAAGCGTATCAGAAAGTCGAGGAACAGGATAATGATCAATCCTTTGTTGAGGATATGGTAAGGTTCCATGCCAGGAAAGCTCTCTTGAAAAGCAGAGGGCAGCATAGCCCCTATAAACAGGAGGTATGCTGCCCAAAATGCTATTCCGAAATACATGAAAACCTTCGCAAAACGGTTCTTTTCGAACATCGGACTTCGCCGTGTGGCAAGTTTCCGGTTTTTACGTATTTCGAAGAAAAGCATAATTCATCAGGTTTGGAGTGTTACTTCGTATCGCCTGAAGTCATGCTTACTTCGATGCGGTTGTCTTGTGAGAAGAAATCTTTAGCAAATTTCTGAAGATCGGCCGATGTAATCTGATTTACTGTGTCGACATATTTTGTTGCCATGTCGGTATTTTCCCAGTAGTAACTGTACAAGATGTTCATCCAGTAACCGTTCTCTTTCTGGTTGGCTTCGTAGTTCTTCAACATGTATTCTTTTACTTTCTTCAGGTTTTCTGCCTTCGGACCGTTAGCAATGAAGTCGTTGATTCCTTTGTCGATCAAGCTGCTCATCTTAGCACGCTTTTCAGGGTTGGTATCGAACGAAATCTGAAGAGTTGCTTCTACTTTCGGATACAAGCTGATGTCGCCTGATACTCCTACACCGTAAGATGCACCTTCGTCTTCACGGACAGTTTCAGTATATTCCATGGTCAGCAATTGAGAAAGCATGCTCATCATCAGCTGATTCTTCAAAGTGTATTCACATTCACCGCTTCTGATGATACATACAGTTGCCTTCTGTGTCTGCAAATCTCTATGGAACACATTTTTGTGTTCACCCTTGCGGATGTCCAGATTTACATCGCGGAAGTCTTCCTTACGATTGATAGACGGAAGAGAACCGAGGTATTTTTCGATAAGTGGAGTAGCAGTAGCCTGATCGAGGTTACCTACGAAAATGAATGTAAAGTCGCTTGCATCTTTGAAGCGGTCTTTATACATATCCATAATTTTCTGGTAATCGGTCTTGTCTACCATATCGGCCTTGATACGTAATACACGTGGATTATCGCCATACAATTCTTTTCTCAAGGTATCGCTCAGGGCAATATTGGGATTGACTTCCATATTGGCAAGCTGAGCTTTCAGACGGTTCTTGTATGATTCGAATGCAGTAGAATCCATACGTGGAGCAGTAAAGCTCAGGTAGGTCAGCTGCAACATGGTTTCCAAATCCTTAGGGGAACATTTACCTGTTACAGATTCTGTCAGGGTATTGACTGATGCGCCAGCTGAAGCTACTTTTCCTGACAATACTTTTTGCAGGTCGACAACGCTGAAATTGCCCAAACCACCGAGACCTGCAACGTCGTTAATTTGTTTGAACTGCAAGGCATCTTTTTCATCGAACAGTGAAGTACCTCCACGGCTGAAAGAAGACATTCTGATTTCGTCTGCCTTGAAGTTGGTAGATTTCATGATGACACGTACGCCATTGTTCAGTGTGAGGACTGTCGATCCGAACGGACCTTTTTCTGTCTTGACTACCTTGCCTCCTGTCGGAGCTTCTTTCATCAGAGGTTCATTGGAAACCTTGTCGACGTATGGCTCCAGTTTTTCTGCTTTGACATCAGCCAGTATTTTCTTGATATCGGCTTCTGTAGGAAGTTTTACTTCAGGTTTGTCAGGGCAGAACAGGCTTACTACCGTATTGCTGTCGGTTACGAGTGATTGCAGTAATTTATTTACATTGTCGAGAGGAATATTCGGCACAATCTGTGTCATGAGTGCATATTCGTCTTCAATGCTTGGAATAGGGTCGCCATTGATGAAGTTTGATACATACTGGTTGACGAACTGATTGCTTTTCATTTTATCGCGTTCGTTGTATGCGTTTTCGATGGCACGCAGGTAGTCGGCTTTCATTCGGGTATATTCACCTTCTGTAAATCCGAACTGACGTGCACGCTCTATTTCACGCATCAAAGCAGACAGCCCTGTTGCGATTCCGTCGTCTTTGCAGATGGCTACACCCATGAAGGCTTTCTTTGTTTTGGCAAGAACAAAGTCATTATCTTCTACTCCGGCATTGATGAATGGAGGAGTAGCGGTCTGGGTAAGCTCCTGAAGACGGGTGTTCAGCATGCTTGAGATAGCACCGGTCATGTAGTTGTATACCAGATAGCCGACAGTATTCTTCATTTCTTCGGGGAACGGATCGTGCTTATGGTATACGTATACCTGATTCATCTGCTGTTCCTTGTCTTTCGCAATAGCGATAATCGGCTCTTTGTTGTCGGGAACTGGGAAGTATTTACGTTCGGCTGCGTTCTGCGGCATCTTGATAGGGCCAAAAATCTTCTTGATCTTTGCTTCGATCTGGTCTACGTCGATGTCACCTACAACAATAATTCCCTGCAAGTCGGGACGATACCATTTTTCATAGTAATCGCGCAAGTCCTGATAAGGGAAGTGGTCCACGATGTCCATTGAACCGATAGGCAGACGGTAGGCATATTTGCTTCCTGCAAACATTTTAGGGAAGATAGTATCGTACATACGCATCATGGCACCGGTACGTGTACGCCATTCTTCGTGTATTACGCCACGTTCCTTATCTATTTCTTTCGGATCGAGTGTCAGGTCATCGGCCCAGTCGTGCAGAATCAACAGACAAGAGTCGATAATACCATCGCGGATAACAGGTACATTGTCGATGTTGTATACTGTTTCATCTATGGCAGTGTAGGCATTCAGGTTGGTACCGAATTTTACGCCGATAGATTCCAGATATTCACGAAGTGTATTACCCGGGAAATTGGTCGTTCCATTAAAGCACATGTGTTCCAAAAAATGAGCCAGACCACGCTGGTTGTCTTCTTCGAGGATGGAACCGACCTTCTGGGCTATATAGAAGTCGGCTTGCTTTTCAGGCAGTACATTGTGACGAATGTAGTAAGTCAGTCCATTATCCAGTTTACCGATACGTACATTGGGATCGGTTGGGAGAGGAGGCATCTGCTGGGCGCAGACAGAAACAGTTCCTCCTATCAGGATGATAGCAGCAAATGTTTTTTTGATAAAACTTCTCATAATAAAAATATGTGTTATTAGTTAAGTTCTCCGATTAGAGTAAGCCGTTGGCTGAAAGGTAGCGCTCTGCTTCGATGGCAGCCTTACAACCGCTTCCGGCAGCTGTAATTGCCTGACGGTAATGCGGGTCGGCTACATCGCCTGCTGCAAATACACCGGGTATACCTGTGCGTGGAGAGTCACCTTCTGTCAGGATATAACCTGTTTCATCGGTTTTTACCCATGGCTTGAAGATTGCAGAATTAGGCTGGTGACCGATAGCCAGGAAAAATCCGTCGATGGCAACATCGTAGCGCTCTTCGTCTGGTTCACCCATACGTTTTACAACGTGCATGCCTTCAACACCGTCGGTACCATAAAGGCCCACTGCATTGTGTTCGAACAATACTTTGATGTGAGGATGGTTCAGTACGCGTTCCTGCATAATCTTTGAAGCACGCAAGAATGGTTTGCGTACTACCAGGTATACTTGGCGGGCAAGTCCAGCCAGGTAGATAGCTTCTTCACAAGCTGTATCGCCACCTCCTACCACTGCAACTACTTTCTTGCGGTAGAAGAAACCGTCGCATGTAGCACAAGCGCTGACACCCATACCGGCATATTTCTTTTCATCTTCCAGTCCTAAATATTTGGCTGTAGCTCCAGTAGAAATAATAACTGTATCGGCTGTGATTTCTTTCTCATCGTCGATGATGAAATGGTAAGGAGCCTGACTCAAGTCTGCTTTGGTTACGATTCCGTTGCGGATATCTGCTCCAAAACGTACTGCTTGTTTACGCAGGTCGTCCATCAGTACGGGACCGGTTACTCCTTCCGGATAACCAGGGAAATTTTCAACCTCGGTAGTAGTAGTGAGCTGTCCGCCTGGTTGGATTCCTTCGTAAAGAACAGGAGAAATGTTGGCACGACTAGTATAAATGGCCGCTGTGTATCCGGCAGGTCCTGAACCAATAATCAGGCACTTTACATGTTCTGTTGTCATATTAAATTTGAAATTTTAAATTATATATTCATCTTAAATTGAACAAAGATACTTCTTTTTTTGTTCGAAACGGTATTTTTGATAGTAAACTAGGTTTCTAAAAAACATATTTTATACAAAAAGCCCTGTCGGATGCTATCCAACAGGGCTTTTTGTATTGGAAATACAATTTATCGCATGTCGATAATTTCTGCATTAGGATACTTTTTCGCATCGAAGCGGAAAATGGAACTGTTCAGATTACGGTGCGTCTGGTAGGAAGTGATGTTAAATTCCTGCGTCTTTCCATTGGACAGCTTGACACCAATATATATTGGTTCATAATCGGCTGAAACTGTAAAGGTGATTAATTGTATATCTCCTTTTTGACGAGGAGTGAGTACAATTTCTTGTCCTTTTTTGCCATTACGTGTCTGAAATCCTCTATAGCGGTAATTGAATAAGGTCTTATATGAGGTAATCAATGCATACGGATTAACACTCTGTATTTCTTCTGCTGTAGGATTGGAAATGGTAACCTCTTCATTCTGCTGTACATAACTCCATTGCGTTTTTCCGTCGAACCAGCTTTTTACTCCGGCGCAGTCAAGGTAAAAGCAAGAGCCTTTCAACAGAAGTGTGCCCTTTTGTGTTCCGCCGAAAGTGATTGCAATGCCTTCTGCTTTCTGATAAGCTGCTGCGGTTTTGTCTAGTATAGCCTGAGCTTTTGCGTCCTTTTGTGCGAAGACTACTGACATACTTGTTGCAAGCATCAGAAAGAAAAAATAAATACGTTTCATAGTCTTTGTTTTTATTGATTCTTTAAATTACTCATACGCATTTCCAAATCGTTTTCGTCCATGCAAAGAACATCACGCGCCTTACTACCATTGGCCGGTCCTACGATGCCAGCTCGCTCCAGTTGGTCCATGATACGTCCGGCACGGTTATAGCCGATGGAGAATTTGCGCTGGATCAGCGAGGTTGAACCTTGCTGATGGTAAATGACCAGTCGTGCCGCTTCTTCGAACAAGGGGTCTAGACGATTCATGTCGACATCTGCCGCACTACTGCTTTCTGCATTCTCATCTACGTATTCAGGTAGTAAGAAGGCTGTTGGATAGCCTTGCTGGCGACTGATGTATGCTGCTATCTTTTCTACTTCCGGTGTATCGACAAACGCGCATTGTACACGTACGGGGTCATTACCCTGCAGGTAGAGCATGTCTCCTTTTCCTATTAGTTGTTGTGCTCCCGGACGGTCAAGAATAGTACGCGAGTCCATCATAGATGCTACACGGAAAGCAATACGAGCCGGGAAGTTAGCCTTGATTGTTCCGGTAATGATGTTGGTCGTCGGACGTTGGGTAGCAATGATGGCATGTATACCTACGGCACGTGCCAGCTGTGCGATACGACAGATTGGTAACTCTACTTCTTTTCCGGCTGTCATAATCAGATCGCCGAACTCATCGATGATAATAACGATGTATGGCATGAAGCGGTGTCCGTTTTCCGGATTCAGCTGTCGGTTGATGAATTTGGCATTGTATTCTTTTATGTTACGGCAGCCTGCCTTACGCAACAGGTCGTAGCGGGTATCCATTTCCACGCACAGCGAATTGAGGGTCTGGACAACTTTCGATACGTCGGTAATAATTGCATCGGATGCATCGGGCAACTTGGCAAGGAAGTGTTTCTCTATCGGTGCATAGATAGCAAACTCAACTTTCTTTGGGTCGATGATGACAAACTTCAGTTCACTAGGATGCTTCTTGTAAAGCAATGAAGTAACAATGGCATTCAGACCAACCGATTTACCTTGTCCGGTTGCACCAGCTACCAGCATGTGAGGTGCTTTTGTCAAGTCTACCATGAACACTTCGTTGGTGATAGTTTTTCCTAAAGCAACGGGTAGGTCGAATGTTGTTTCCTGAAACTTCTTGCTTGCCAGAATCGAACTCATGGGTACGATGCGTGGATTGGCATTCGGAACCTCGATACCAATTGTTCCTTTACCGGGTATCGGGGCTATGATACGGATACCCAGTGCTGAAAGACTGAGTGCGATATCATCTTCCAGGTTACGTATTTTCGAGATACGTACTCCTTCGGCCGGAGTTATCTCATAGAGAGTAATGGTCGGTCCCACACTCGCCTTGATGGAGCTGATTTCGATGCCAAAACTGCGTAAAACTTGAATGATGCGGTTTTTGTTGGCATTTTGCTCTTCCATGTCGATTGTCGGCTCATGGTCACCGTATGAATTGAGCAGATCGAGCGTCGGAAATTTATAATGCTCCAAGTCCAGACGAGGATTATAAGGCTGGTTGATATTGCCACGGTATTCTTCGTCTTCTTCTTTGTGCTCGTCACTTATTTCAAAGGCTGGCTCATTTACCTTTTCTGGCACTTCTTCTTTTTCTTCTATATCAATTTCAGGTTCGGATATGGGAACGGTTTCTTGTACTGGAAAAGGCTTAATATTTTCTGCTTGGCGTGGAAGAGGCTTTTCTATCGGATCGAGTTCGATTTCTATCGGTTGCGAATCTTTGTATTGCTCGGTCTCGAGTTGAAGCGGCTGTTCTTTTTCTTCTTGTCCCGATTTCTCAGAGCTGTTTTCTTTTTCAAGCTCATTATTATCTTGAACTTCTATATTCCCTTCATTGGGCGTTTCTGTCGTAAGGCTGTCAGTATTTACAGGCTGAGCAACTTTATTACGCTTGGACAGAGAGGGGTGGAAGGCTTTCCGAACAACATTAATTGTTCCTTTAGTGAAAAAAACGCCGATAAAAATGCCTGTTACTAGTAGCGTAAGAATCAATCCGGATGCTCCAATCTGAGAACAAATCCATTGACTGACGTTATAGCCATGTAATCCTCCAGGGTAAAGAAATGAATCCTCACATGTCCCTCCAAAGGCGAATCCTAAAGTTATCGAAAACCAAACCATCAGTGTTGTACAGGCTATAAACCATTTCCATAACTTGAATTCATAGGCTTTCATCAGCTTCATACCGGCTACAACAAGAAATATGATGATGAAATAAGCTGAAATTCCAAAGCAATCGTTTATCAGAAACTGAGATAATTGGGCTCCTCGTGCTCCGGCATAATTCTGTATGCGGTTGCCTGTTTCCAGTAATTCTCCTGGGTCAGGGTGTGAAAGAATACTTTGGTCGTTTCCTCCAGTGAAGAAGAAAGAACTGAATGCTAGTAGCATGTATACGCCAAATATGACGCATAGCAGGCCGATAATGAAATGGATGGTTTCGCCCTTAATGGCTGTTACTACTTTGTCGGGTATACCCAATTTCCCTTCATTGGGCTTGTTATCTGTTTTTTTCTTCATGATTCTTGTACGATATTTCAAATTTGAACGCAAATGTACGAATATTTTTGAACCCGTCAGTTGCCTCTGCTTATAATAAATTGTGGAGATTTATTTTTTTTCGTACCTTTGTCGCGAAATTCAATTGATTATGGAAAAGAGTCAAACCCCGATTATATTTGATAAAAATACCGTAGAATTTGTAACTGTTGCTGCTGAGTTTTGTGGTTTCTTGGAACGAGCTACAGAAATGAAGCGACGTAAATTCATTGATACGGCGCTTAAGTTGCTGCCTCTGCTTTATTTAAAGGCTTCTCTGCTGCCCGAAGCGGAGCGTATCGATGAGTTCGATCCTGAAACCTTTGTTACAGAAGGAGATTATGAACGTATTCGGGCCAGTGTAGCTGCACTGATGGGTAGTAAGGATGATTATCTGGATGTATTTTTAGATGACATGGCTTACAGTGATACTCCGATCAAGCAGAATATATCCGAAAATCTGGCAGATATTTATCAGCCATTGAAAGATTTTATCTGTGTATATCAACTGGGATTTGACCAAACGATGAATGATGCTTTGGTGATCTGCCGTGAACATTTCGCGGAATTCTGGGGGCAACGGCTGGTGAACGCTATGCGTGCATTGCATGATGTGAAGTACAGTAAACATCCCGATGAGGATATGGAGGAAGAAGAGGATGCTTCTTCTCTATTTGAAGCGGATGCTGGTTATAGTGAGGATGATTTATATGAAGGGCTGGAAGCTGGCGAGGATGACGGTTCTGGTGATCGTTGGGAGTGATTTACATGAGGAAGAATAAATCCATGGTTGTATTATATAATAAGATATCAAAGCAAAGTGTGTCCGAATTGCCTAAGGTGAGTTTTGAGGGACGGATTTTTGTTGTTAATACGGAATCGGATGCTCGTAAAGCAATCGATTACTTGAATACACACTCTATTGTGGGAGTGGATACCGAAACTCGCCCTTCGTTCCGAAAGGGGACGACGCATAAGGTTGCTTTGCTGCAAATCTCTACACACGATACCTGTTTCTTGTTTCGGTTAAACCGTTTGGGATTGCCCGATTTCTTGGAAGAATTCTTGCAAAATGATGTCCTCAAAGTAGGGCTTTCACTAAAAGATGATTTTGCGATGCTTCGCAGACGAAATACGAAGGATCTGCGAACCGGAAACTGGATTGAATTGCAGGATTATGTTCCTCGCTTCGGTATAGAGGAAAAGAGTTTACAGAAAATATACGCATTGTTGTTCGGAAAGAAAATTTCGAAGTCACAGCGCTTGTCGAACTGGGAAGCCGAGGTGTTGACAGAAGCACAGCAAGCTTATGCTGCGACTGATGCTTGGGCATGTGTAGAGATTTATAATTATTTGGATGATTTACGTAGCACCGGAGGCTATGAAATCGTGAAAGTGGTGGAAACAGAAAATAATTAATTAAGATAATAAACGTGTCGTACAAAAAAGTATATCTGAAACCCGGTAAGGAGGAATCGTTGAAACGTTTTCATCCGTGGGTATTTTCGGGAGCCATAGCCCGTGTGGAAGGTGAGCCCGAAGAGGGAGAGATTGTAGATGTTTATACATCGAAGAAGGAGTTTATTGCATGTGGTCATTTTCAGATTGGAAGTATTGCTGTGCGTGTTTTGTCGTTCGTACAGGAAACGATCGATCATGCTTTCTGGGTTCGTAAACTTAGTATTGCCAAGGATTTGCGTGTAGCTTTGGGATTGATTGGTAATCCACAGAACAATACTTATCGTCTGGTTCATGGTGAAGGTGATAATTTGCCGGGACTGATTATTGACGTGTATGACCATACGGCAGTGATGCAGGCTCATTCGGCAGGTATGCATGTATATCGGATGGAAATTGCTGATGCCTTATCGGAGGTTATGGGTGATGTGATACAGAATATCTATTATAAGTCGGAAACGACATTGCCGTTTAAGGCTGATTTGCTGTCTACCGAAAATGGTTTCATCAAAGGTGGAAGTCCTGAAAATGTGGCTATGGAGAATGGCTTGAAATTCCATGTAGACTGGCTGAAAGGACAGAAAACGGGCTTTTTTGTAGACCAGCGTGAGAATCGTCATCTGCTGGAACGGTATGCAAAAGGACGGAATGTACTGAACATGTTCTGCTATACAGGAGGCTTTTCGTTCTATGCGATGCGTGGAGGTGCCAATCTAGTTCACTCGGTAGATAGCTCGGCAAAGGCTATCGATTTGACCAATGAGAATGTGGAATTGAATTTCCCGGGAGATACTCGTCATAAGGCTTACGCTGAGGATGCGTTTAAGTTTCTCGATCGTATGGGGGACCAGTATGATCTTATTATTCTTGATCCTCCTGCTTTTGCCAAGCATCGAGATGCCTTGCGTAATGCATTGCGTGGATATACGAAACTGAATGCAAAGGCTTTTGAAAAGATTCGTCCGGGAGGTATTTTGTTTACGTTCTCTTGTTCGCAGGTTGTCAATAAGGAAAATTTCCGTAATGCTGTGTTTACGGCGGCTGCCCAGAGTGGACGGAGTGTACGCATTCTGCACCAGCTTACTCAGCCGGGTGATCATCCTGTGAATATTTACCATCCGGAAGGTGAATATCTGAAAGGGTTGGTATTGTATGTAGAGTAATTATCATACTTCATTGTAGTATAGCGGATACGGACAAGGTATTATACCGGATACGTATCCGCTATAGTTTTATTCGAGAAATGCAATAATTACGTGATAATAACTATATTTGATATAGCTTCAATTGTGTGAATATCTGTATTCAGTGGGAGACATGCCCATTATTTTCTTAAATATCAGACTAAAGTATTGTACATTGGGATAGCCCAGTTGCTGAGCAATGAAAGAAGGGGAATCCTTGCCTTTCAATAGCATTTTCTTTGCCGCTTTTAAGCGTTTGAGCTGAAAATATTCTTGGAGTGTATTGCCTGTTTCAAATTTTAGCAGGTCATTGAAATAAGCTGTGGACAGACCTAACTTTTCTGCGCAGAATGTAGGGGTGGGGAATAGTCCGTTTTGTAATTTCCCGGATTCGATATATTGATTGAGAATGCTCTCCATTTCTTCAAGAATAGTCCTGTTTTTATTTTCCCTAGTAATAAACTGACGTTCGTAATACCGGGTACAGTAGTCAAGCAATAACTCTATGTAGCGTGATAATATTGTACTGCTATGGGTATCAATAGGATGCTGTAATTCGTCTTCTATATTTTCGAAACAGCATGTTATTTGGGCTGTTTCTCGTTGTGAGAGATGCAAGGCTTCTTCTTTGCGGTAGGAGAAAAAGGTATAGTTCTTAATATGGTTTTTCAGTGAAGTCTGGAAAAGCAGGTCGGGGTGAAATGCAAGAAGGAACCCTTTATTGGGTAGTGTATTGTTTTCACTCATTTGGAAGATCTCTCCAGGAGTGAGGAAAACCATAGTGGCATTGGAGTAATCGTAATATTTTCGTCCGCAGCAACAGTTGTCTGGACATTCTTCAATTAGGAGGACTGCATAAAACTCAAATTTTATAGTGTCTTGCTCTGGTTTCGAATCAGCGAGGTTGATAATGCTGACTTGAGGATGTAGTGTTTTGCATCCCAGACACCGGTTGCACTCGTAAACAGTTTTGAAATCTAACATAGTTGTTTCTTATCGTTTGTCGATTTATGCATGCATGCTATTTTGTACCCGATATTCATTAGGGGTACATCCAACTTTTTTCTTAAAGAGGCGGCACAAGTGTTGTGGATATTGAAATCCCAGTGAGTATGCAATCTGGCTTACAGTATCTTCTGTCCCTGCAATTCGTTCTTTGGCCAGTTCGATAAGTTTTTCCTGAATATATTCTTGGGGACTTTTTCCTGTTTCTTTTTTCAGCATGTCGCCGAAATAATTGGGAGAGAAACAGAGCTTGTCTGCAAAATATTTCACAGTAGGCAGTCCGTTTTGTTCAGCAAGTGACTCTTCAAAATATCTGTTGAGGAGATTTTCGAAGCGCGTCAGCACATCACTGTTGATTTTACTTCTGGTGATGAATTGCCTTTCGTAGAATCTCATGCAGTAGTTTAGTAAAAGTTCGATATGATTGACAAGCAATGTTCTGCTGTGTTTGTCGATACCATGTTCCAGTTCTTTTTGGATTATTTTCAAAGAATCTTCTATAATACATCTTTCTTCAGGAGAAAGATGCAAGGCTTCGTTTACTTCATACGAAAAGAAAGTATATTTTTTGATGTTTTTCCCAAGTGATGTTCCCCTGAGGAGGTCTGGATGGAAAAGAATGCCGAGTACATTCAGTTGTGTACGGTCTGTATTCAATGTCGTTTCTGTGGTCTGGCCAGGAGCAAAGCAAACGACGGTTCCTTCTTGATAGTCGTAAGTTTGTCGTCCGTATTTAATGTCACATACCTTTTCTAGTTTCAGATAGAGGGCATAAATACCATAGTTCCAATGGGTATAGGTCATTTTACGGGTCGCTTTGTTTAAGTCGATGACACTTATGAGTGGATTTAATGTTTCAAGTCCATACAATTGGTTATATAAGTCTACGCTGTCTAAATGAAGTATTTTGTCCATAAGCCGATTTTATTTATTACAAAGATAGAACGAACTCCAGATATCATTACTACCCTGATTACAGATAATTTAACCGATGTTACTGATTCTCATGCTTGGTGAAGGGCGCTTGAAGTGAGTATATTATGATTCCGTAATTGGGGTTATAACATCTGTAATTTATCTACAGAACAGTTCTCCTTTTCTTTAGAAATTTGCATTGTCGATAGTGTATATTCTAAGGATAGGATTACGAAGTACCAGAACAAATAAGAAGTTATTATGAGAAAAGAAAAATTAGTTATTACATTTTTAATTTCGGTGATTATGAATACACTTTATGCACAGGAGAATGAAAAAACTTTTCCCCCAAGCGATAAGGTAACGGTGGAAAGTGTTCGTTTTAAGAATCGTTTTGGCATTACTTTAGCTGCCGATTTGTATAAGCCTAAACGGGCTGAAGGAAAACTTCCGGCAATAGCTGTCGGTGGTCCGTTTGGTGCCGTAAAAGAGCAGTCCTCCGGTCTTTATGCGCAGACGATGGCCGAACGGGGATTTCTGGCTATTGCTTTCGATCCTTCTTATACGGGAGAAAGTAGTGGTGAACCGCGATATGTGGCTTCTCCAGATATTAATACAGAAGATTTTTCCGCTGCCGTCGATTTTCTTTCTATCCGTGAAGATGTTGATCCGGAACGGATTGGTATTATAGGAATTTGCGGATGGGGTGGAATGGCACTGAATGCTGCTGCTATCGATACCCGTATCAAGGCGACTGTAACGGTAACCATGTATGATATGAGCCGGGTGAATGCTAATGGTTATTTTGATGCAATGGATGAGAATGCACGTTATGAGTTGCGTAAGAAATTGAATGCGCAACGTACTATCGATGCTCGAAACGGTTCGTATGCACTTGCTGGCGGTGTAGTTGATCCATTGCCGGCTGATGCTCCTCAGTTCGTGAAGGATTATTATGATTATTACAAGACAAAACGGGGATATCACAAACGTTCTCTCAACTCGAACGGCGGCTGGAATGTCACTTCGGCACTTTCGTTTATAAATACTCCTTTGCTGACTTATAGTAGTGAGATTCGTAGTGCGGTATTGATGATTCACGGAGAAAAGGCGCATTCAAGATATTTTAGTGAGGATGCTTTCAAAAAATTAAAAGGCGATAACAAGGAGTTGATGATTATTCCTGGAGCAAGTCATGTCGATTTGTACGATAATCAGGCAGGGGTTATTCCTTATGATAAGATTGAGCAATTTTTTCACCAGTATTTAAGGTGACATTCAGTATATTTGAATTGATAGAGAACCGCTTATGATGGAGGAACGGTGAGCCAGATGGTATATTTGCCATAGCTAAATGCTGGTACAATGTATGGCGAAGAAGGAGAGGGCTTTATGCGTTGGAATATTGCTTGTCCCCAAACGTTGTTGAAGGAAGGTTTAGAGAAATTCTGTAAATTCGTTCATAATCACTTTATTTAAACAGAAGCAGGGCGGACGGATATTTTTTCTGTATCAAGGATAAACGTTTTATACATCATCTTGCCGTCTGTCCCTGCTCTATTTCTTTACCTGAAATGCAGGGAATATCATGAGTTCTGTTTATATTTGCGTAATACTTAATTAAAATCAGATCTTATGAACATACAGACTATACTTGCGAATCTCAAAATAGAACAGTTGAATGCTATGCAGCAAGCAGCTATCGATGCTTATCGTGAAGGAGGTGACCTGATTCTTTTATCACCTACAGGTTCCGGTAAGACCTTGGCTTATTTATTACCTCTCGTAACCTTGTTAAAGTCTGGAGTAGAGGGCGTACAAGCTGTTATATTGGTTCCTTCCCGTGAATTGGCGTTGCAGATAGAGCAAGTATTTAAGTCGATGAATACCGGATTTACCATTATGAGCTGTTATGGAGGACGACCTGCCATGGAGGAACATCGTACCATGAAGGGCATTCGTCCGTCGGTAATAGTTGGGACTCCGGGGCGAATGAATGATCACCTTGAAAAGCAGAACTTTGATGCTTCTGTTGTAAGTTTGCTGGTTATCGATGAGTTCGATAAATGTCTGGAATTTGGCTTTCAGGAAGAAATGGCAGATGTTATAGGTAAATTGCCGAAGTTGCGTCATCGGTTCCTGCTTTCGGCTACGGATGCTGAAGAAATACCTCGTTTTACAGGGATGAATCGTACCATTAAGTTGAATTTCCTGAATCCGGATGGAGGAGTTTCCGAACGTTTGCATTTGTATAAAGTCATGTCCCCGATAAAGGATAAGTTGGAAACTCTTTATCGTTTGCTGTGTTGTTTGGGCAATCAGTCTACATTGGTCTTCTGCAATCATCGGGAAAGTGTTGACCGAGTAGGCAATTATTTGCATTCGATGAAGGTCTATTGTGAAACATTCCATGGAGGAATGGAGCAAGACGATCGCGAACGGGCGTTATACAAATTCCGAAACGGTAGTTGCCATATTTTCATTTCAACCGATTTGGCAGCTCGTGGACTGGATATTCCAGATATAAAGAATGTGGTTCATTATCACCTTCCTGTAGCAGAAGATGGGTTTGTTCATCGTAACGGACGTACGGCTCGTTGGGATGCAGATGGAAGTGCCTATATTATTTTGCATTCCGAAGAACAGCTTCCTCCTTATATTAAAGAAAATCCAGAAGAGTATATTCTTCCAGCAGTTACTCCTAAACCGGCTTTACCCGATTTTGTTACCTTATATATAGGTAAAGGCAAAAAAGATAAAATCAATAAGATTGATATTGTAGGTTTTTTGTCTAAGAAAGGAAATCTGGGTAAGGAAGACATTGGCCGTGTGGATGTGAAAGATCATTATGCTTTTGCGGCAATTACTCGCTTAAAATACAAACAAGTGTTAAAACTTGTACAAAATGAAAAGATTAAGGGGGTAAAAGCTTTGATAGAACTGGCTAAATGATAACTTTGTGTCAGTGTAACTTATCTCTATAGGAAAAAATCTCAAAATGCTATGACTGTCAGGAGCGTAGATGGTCATAGTATTCACTTTATGTGTCAATCTGTAAATGAAACGCTATTGTTTTGGTGTAATTTGTTATGAAATAACCTTTGTTGCTATAAAAATATTACGAAAACTTTTGGAAGTCTAAAAATAATCGCTATATTCGCAAATGTAAGAACGAACAAATGTTAAACCAAAACAAACTTCCAAATGAAAAAACATAATTTCAATGCGGGACCTTCTATACTGCCTCGCGAAGTGATCGAAAAAACAGCTCAGGCTATTCTTGACTACAATGGTTCGGGACTTTCGTTGATGGAAATCAGTCACCGCGCTAAAGACTTTCAGCCGGTAGTGGACGAGGCTGTTGCCTTGTTTAAAGAACTTCTGAATATTCCGGAAGGGTATTCGGTACTTTTCCTGGGTGGAGGAGCAAGCATGGAGTTCTGTATGGTTCCCTATAATTTCCTTGAAAAGAAAGCTGCATATCTCAATACCGGTACATGGGCTAAGAAAGCTTTGAAAGAAGCAAAGGCTTTCGGCGAAACAGTCGAAGTGGCTTCGTCCGAAAAAGACGGATATACATATATTCCGAAGGATTATATCGTACCAGCTGATGCAGATTATTTCCATATTACAACCAATAATACCATTTATGGAACCGAACTTCATGCCGATCCGGATGTCAGTGTTCCGATGGTAGCGGATATGTCATCTGATATATTCTCTCGTCCGGTAGATGTTTCGAGGTATATCTGTATTTATGGCGGCGCGCAGAAGAATCTGGCTCCGGCAGGTGTAACGTTCGTTATTGTAAAGAACGATGCATTGGGTAAGGTTTCGCGCTATATTCCTACCATGCTGAATTATCAGACTCATGTAGACAAAGGTTCTATGTTCAATACTCCTCCTGTTGTTCCTATTTATGCAGCTTTGCAAACATTGCGCTGGTTGAAAGCTCAGGGTGGAGTGGAAGAAATGCAACGTCGTGCTAAACAGCGTGCCGATATGTTGTATGCGGAAATCGATCGTAATAAACTGTTCCGTGGTACGGTTACTGCTAAGGAAGACCGCTCGTATATGAACATCTGTTTCGTGATGGCAGACGAATATAAAGATCTGGAAGCAGACTTCTTGAAGTTTGCAACCGAAAAGGGTATGGTAGGTATTAAGGGACATCGTTCTGTTGGTGGATTCCGTGCCTCTTGTTATAATGCGTTGCCTATCGAAAGCGTTCAGGCATTGATTGACTGCATGCAGGAATTTGAAAAAATGCATTAATAAATAGTTGTATATACGAAAGCACACAGACCTGCACGGATAAAGGGTGTGCAGGGCTGTGTGCTATTTTTATTATATTAAATCTGATAGTTATGAAAGTTTTAGTAGCAACAGAAAAACCGTTTGCAAAAATTGCTGTCGACGGTATTCGCAAGGAAATCGAGGCTGCTGGTTATGAACTGGCTTTGCTTGAAAAATATACAGAAAAGGCTCAGCTGCTTGAGGCTGTTAAAGATGCGAATGCTATTATCATTCGTAGTGATATTATTGATAAGGAAGTACTGGATGCGGCTCCCGAACTGAAAATCGTGGTACGTGCAGGTGCCGGTTATGATAATGTTGATCTGGAAGCTGCTACAGCTCATGGCGTTTGCGTAATGAATACACCGGGGCAGAACTCTAATGCAGTAGCAGAGCTGGCTTTTGGACTGATGATTATGGCTGTACGTAACTTCTACGATGGTAAATCGGGAACAGAATTGATGGGCAAAAAGTTAGGTATACATGCTTATGGCAATGTAGGACGCAACGTGGCCCGTATCGCTAAAGGCATTGGCATGGAAATCTATGCTTATGATGCGTATTGTCCGAAAGAAGTGATGGTAGCCGATGGCATCAAGCCAGTGGATTCTGCCGAAGAATTGTATGCTACTTGTAATGTGGTCTCTCTGCATATTCCAGCTACTCCCGAAACAAAAAATTCTATCAATTACGATTTGGTAAACCGTATGCCGAAAAATGGTCTGCTTGTGAATACCGCCCGTAAGGAGGTGATCAATGAAGCTGACTTGCTTCGTCTGATGAATGACCGTGCAGACTTAAAATATGTTACCGATATTATGCCGGTTCATCACAGTGAGTTTGTAGAACATTTTCCGGGACGCTATTTCTCAACCCCAAAGAAAATGGGCGCTCAGACAGCCGAAGCGAATATCAATGCCGGTATTGCAGCAGCACGCCAGATAGTGGGCTTCTTGAGGGATGGATGCGAGAGATTCCGTGTAAATAAAAAATAACTCCTATTTTACGCATAAATGAAACTGACGAGTGACGAACGGCATTCGCTGATTCCGTTGGGAATGGGCAGTTCTTTGCTGCTGGTAAATGCTTTGTGCAGGTCGTTTTTGGATGATTTCTGGCAAGGGTTTCTGTGCGGTATGGCACTGGTATGTTTCCTTTATGCATTTCGGACGTTAGTATTGTTTTTCAAACGAAATTTCGGGAATTATGGCAATAGTTAAACCATTTAAAGGGATTCGTCCACCGAAAGAACTGGTGGAACAGGTAGCTTCTCGCCCTTACGACGTATTGAATTCTGCTGAGGCTCGTGAAGAGGCGAAAGGCAACGAGAAATCGTTATATCATATCATCAAGCCGGAAATTGATTTTCCGGAAGGTACGGACGAACATGATCCGCGTGTGTATGACAAGGCAGTAGAGAATTTTGAGATGTTCCAGAAAAAGGGATGGCTGGTACAGGACGAAAAGCCTTGTTATTACATTTATGCTCAGACCATGAACGGCAAGACGCAGTATGGTCTGGTGGTAGGAGCGTACGTACCTGACTACATGAACGGAGTCATCAAAAAGCATGAGCTGACACGCCGTGACAAGGAAGAGGACCGTATGAAGCATGTTCGTGTAAATAATGCAAATATCGAGCCGGTATTTTTCGCTTATCCGGAAAGTAAGGTCTTGGATGCTATTGTTGCGAAATATACCGCACAAAAGCCTGTGTACGATTTTGTAGCTCCGGATGATGGCTTTGGACATCAGTTTTGGGTTATTGATGATGATACGGACATTGAAGCTGTAACGGAAGCCTTCAAGGAGATGCCTTCGCTTTATATTGCGGATGGTCATCATCGCAGTGCGGCTGCGGCATTGGTAGGTGCTGAAAAGGCAGCTCAGAATCCGAATCATCGGGGAGATGAAGAGTATAACTACTTTATGGCAGTGTGTTTCCCGGCTGAACAATTGACCATCATCGACTATAATCGTGTGGTAAAGGATCTGAATGGTTTGACTCCTGCGCAATTTCTGGAAGCTTTGAAGAAAAATTTTGTTGTGGAGGAAAAAGGAACGGATATTTATAAACCAGTTGCCTTGCATAACTTTTCTCTTTACCTGGATGGCAAATGGTACAGTCTGACGGCTAAGTCGGGTACGTATGATGATAATGATCCGATAGGGGTACTGGATGTGACGATTTCTTCAAATCTAATATTAGATGAGATTCTCGGTATCAAAGATTTGCGTTCGGACAAGCGTATCGATTTTGTGGGTGGAATCCGTGGACTGAATGAATTGAAGAAACGGGTAGACAGCGGAGAGATGAAGATGGCACTGGCTCTTTATCCAGTTTCCATGAAACAGTTGATGGATATTGCCGATACGGGTAATATTATGCCTCCGAAAACAACCTGGTTTGAGCCGAAGTTGCGTTCGGGATTAGTTATTCATAAGTTGAAATGATACTTATAAAATAGTTATATTAGATTCCTATTCTTATTTGTTGTAAGATTTTCTCTTCAAGCCATATATTAACGCCACTGGTGGGTGGATGAAATAATATAGAAATATGGTTCGTATGTCGGATTGGAAGATCTCTTTTCCGGCAGTAGTGAATCTGATATAGTAGGAGGTCAGGAGATTTTAGCGAAAATGTCCTGACCTTTTTCTATGGTGAGAGAATCTTTTTGCTCAATATTATGTACTTTTGCACTGGCGTCCGAGAACGATGGATATCTAAGGCTGAAACGGCTTTAATCTTTCTATTGGCCTTGCCACTTTTATAAATCAAGTGAAGGCTGCCTTAATTGATATACTTTTGTTTTTGGAAGAACGTTTTACCTCTGGGTATGCGTATTGCTGAATAAATGAATATTTCAAACCAGATAAAATCGAATTGTTTTGGAAGATACATATAAAACTATCGAAGGCCAGTCGGAAGCTATTTATACCGAGAAACGCAGTAAGTTTATAGCCATAGCTATACCCGTGCGTACGCTGACGGAAGTGAAAGCTCATCTGGAAGAATATCAGAAAAAATACTACGATGCACGCCATGTATGTTATGCCTATATGTTGGGAGCAGAGCGGAAAGAGTTCCGTGCCAACGACAATGGGGAACCTTCGGGTACTGCTGGCAAACCGATTCTCGGACAAATCAATTCGAATGAACTGACGGACATCCTGATCATTGTTGTACGCTATTTCGGAGGAATTAAGTTGGGTACGAGCGGGCTGATTGTTGCATACCGTACAGCAGCGGCACAGGCTATTGCCGAAGCAACAATCATAGAAAAGACGGTAGATCAGGATGTAAAGATCGTATTTGAATATCCCTTTATGAACGATGTGATGCGTATCGTGAAAGAAGAGGCGCCTGAAATCTTAGAACAGTCATACGATATGGATTGTATTATGCGCCTGCGTATACGTAAATCGCTGATGCCTCGTCTGCATGCCCGTTTGGAGAAAGTAGAAACACTCCGTTTCCCCGATGAGGATGTAACAGCTTTGTAATATTTATGACATAACCAAGTTATCTGTTGCCTGTACTTTTGCTTTCGAAATAAAAAGCAGATGTATAGTGAATAAAAAGAATTTAAAGAAACGATGTGCCGTTGTTGCCGGTTTACTGGGATATTTGATTGTTCCGGTTCATGCCGAAGACAAACATAAGGAGGAGGTACCGAAGGGGAAAGCTATTATAACAATCTTTTCCGATGTTCATTCCGGATTTGGTCATGTAAACGATGACCGTGGTTTCAATCTCGACCGTGCTTATTTAGGTTATCAATACGATTTGTCGAAAGAGGTACAAGTAAAAGTCGTTGCCGATTTCGGGCAGTCAAAGAATGTAGAGGATCATCATCGTATCGGTTTCGTAAAGAATGCAATGCTGTCATGGGAACATGGAAAGTGGACATTGAATGCAGGTCTGATTTCTACTACCCAGTTCAAATTCCAGGAAAGTTTTTGGGGCAAACGTTATGTCATGAAATCCTTTCAGGATGAGTACAAGTTTGGAAGCAGTGCCGATCTGGCTATATCTGCATCTTATGACTTTAATCGTTATGTTTCGGCCGACGTCATTATTGCGAATGGTGAAGGTTATAAGCAGGTGCAGGTAAAAGATGGACTACAGTATGGTGCCGGCCTGACACTGACCCCGGTAAAAAATCTGTTTATCCGTTTATATGGTTCTTTCAACGAAGCTACTGAAAAAACAGATAAGGGCATTACGAATCTGGCTTCTTTCATAGGCTTTAAAAATAAATCTTTTTCACTAGCTGCGGAATATAACTATCAGACAAATACGAAATACACTGATGGACACGATCAGAGCGGTGTTTCTGCATATGCAACAATCAATTTGAATAAGAAGGTAGGAATTTTCGGGCGCTGGGATTACCTGACATCGAAAGATAAATGGAATGAAGAAGGCGATGGTATGGCTGGAATGGTCGGTGCGGAATTCCGGATTGGGAAATACATCAAACTGGCTCCAAACTTCCGGATATGGTCGCCGAAATCAGGAAGTACACCTAATTCCTATTATGCTTATCTGAATGCATCCTTCTCACTATAAGGTAAATATAGAGAAAATCCAATATAGAAAAATCAATTTATTAAATTAATAAACAATGAAAAAAAATTATTTGTCTTTGGTCGCAGGTATAATGGCCTTGGCCGTTACTGCATGTGGTGGACAGAAGTCATCAACTGAATCCGTTGAATTAACAGGTGCGGGAGCAACATTCCCATTGCCTTTCTATAACATGAGTTTTGAGGGATATAGTGCAACACACAACAACACAGTTTCTTACGGTGGTATCGGTAGTGGTGGCGGTGTACGCAACCTGAAAGATGGTATTGTCGACTTTGCCGGAAGTGATGCTTTCTTAAGCGATAAGGAAATGTCAGAAATGGATCCGGTTGTTCATATCCCGACCTGCATGGGTGCGGTTGTGCTGGCTTATAACTTGCCGGATGTCGTAAAACTGAACCTTTCGGGTGATGTGATAGCAGACATCTATGCTGGAAAAATTACAGACTGGAACGATGCCCGTTTGCAGGAACTGAATCCGGATGTAAAATTGCCGGCTAAGAAAATCATTCTAGCCTATCGTTCAGATGGTAGTGGTACAACTTTTGTCTTCACCGATTATCTTTCTAAGGTAAGTGAAAACTGGAAAAACACTTACGGTTCAGGAAAAACAGTCGATTTCCCTGTAGGACAAGCTGCCAAAGGTAATCCGGGAGTAGCCGGTATCATTGCTCAGACTCCGTATTCTTTGGGATATATTGGTTCTGAATATGCTTTTGCCCAGAAGATTCCTTATGCTGCTGTAAAGAACCAGCGTGGTGAACTGATTACTCCGTCTACCGAAAGTATTTCGGCTGCTGCCGGTGATATTCCTCAGGATACCCGTTGCTCTATTACGAATGCCGATGCAGCCGGAGCTTACCCTATCAGTTGTTTCACTTGGTTGCTGATCTATAAGGAGCAGAATTATTCAAACCGTTCGGAAGCTCAGGCAAAAGCAACATTGGATTTGATGCAGTATATGTTGAGCGACAGCGTACAGCAGACAACTGCTACCGTACATTATGCTCCGCTGCCTAAAAAGGCTGTAGAACAGAGCCTGGCTAATCTGAAGACCGTGACTTATCAGGGTCAGCCTATTTTGAAGTAATAAGTAATCATTGCAAAGCTGATGTTTTATGCAAGACAAAATTTTTAAAGTTTTACTTATTCTGTCGGCTATTGTTATTCCTGTCATTGGTGGGGGAATTGTATATTCCCTCACTGTCGATGCTTCTGGAGCGTTTGAACATTTTGGTTTCTGGAACTTTATCTTTTCAGACGATTGGGTAACGACGGCAGGAAAAGAAAGTTACGGTGCGCTTCCGTTCATTACCGGAACATTACTGACTACCATTCTTGCTTTATTGATGTGTATCCCGTTTTCTTTGCCGGTTGCATTGTTTACTGGTGAGTATTTCCGCGGAAAGAAAATTGCAGCCATACTGGGTACTGTTACCGACTTGCTGGCGGGTATTCCTTCTATCATCTATGGTTTGTGGGGATTCTATGTATTGCGTAATGTCTTCATGCACCTGAATCTCTCTCCGCAAGGTTCGGGAATCTTGACCGCAGCTTTTGTGCTTGCCATTATGATTGTACCTTATGCAGCTTCCCTGAGTTCGGAATTTATCAAGATGGTTCCTTCCGATTTGAAAGAGGGAGCCTATGCCATGGGAGCTACCCGGGCGGAAGTTATTCGTCGAGTTGTTTTCCCGATGGCTGGATCGGGTATCTTTTCCGCTTATATTCTGGCTATCGGACGTGCCTTGGGTGAAACCATGACTGTTACCATGCTGATTGGAAATACAAACCAGATGCCCGATACTTTGCGTACGACAGGAAATACGATGGCCAGTATCATAGCCAATCAGTTTGGAGAAGCCGACGGTCTGAAACTTTCATCACTGATTGCCATCGGATTGTTGTTGTTTCTCATAACAGCCGTTATCAATATGATTGGAAAGATTTTGATACGTAAGGCAAGACATGTATAATCTATAAACAGAATTTGTATAAATGGTACGTGATAATAACATTCGAATCCGTATATTCAAAAATCGGTTGCTTTATATTCTGGTCTGTGTACTTTCGGGACTTACGGCAATTCCTTTGCTGGCTATTCTGGGAGAAGTACTCGTAAAAGGATGGAAACAATTAGGTTGGTCCTTCATAACCGAAGCGACTCCGAATGCGTACAAGGCGATGCAGGCTGTTTCGGCCGGACAGGATATCCCCGGAGGTATTGCCAACGGTATTATAGGTACTTTCCTGATGCTGTTACTGGCTGCGGTAGTTGCCATTCCGATAGGTGTATTTTGTGGTATCTGTTTGTCTGAATACCGAAAAAACTGGTTCGCTACAATTGTAAGTTACCTTACCGACTTGTTGCAGGGTACTCCTTCTATCATCATAGGTATTATTACATATATTTGGGTGGTGGTGCCCATGAAAGGATATTCGGCTATTGCCGGAAGCGTAGCACTGTTTATCATGATGCTGCCGCTCATTATCCGTTCCACGGAAGAAACGATGAAGGTTCTTCCCGATACATTGAAAGAAGCCGGACTGGCGCTGGGAGGAAGTTACTGGCGTGTGATGTTGCAGGTGATGCTGCCTTCGGCTTTGGGAAGTATCTTTACTGGTATCTTGCTGGCAATCTCGCGTGTGGTAGGTGAAACTGCTCCGTTGATGTTTACGGCGCTGGGTGGCGCTGCCATCAGCTGGAACATGACCAAACCGATGTCGGCAGTGCCTTTGTTAATCTGGGAGTTCTTCAATGATCCCAACTTGCAGAGCCTTATCTGGGGAGCTTCATTGTTCCTGCTTACCTTTGTATTATGTCTGAATTTATTAGCAAAACGAATCGCAAAGAAATGGAAAATATAAAAGAACCGATTTTACAAATAAAGGATGTCTGTATTTCGTATACATCCAGTACGATGGCAGTGAAGCATGTATCGGCAGACATTCAGAAAAATACCATTACGGCTATCATGGGACCTTCGGGTTGTGGTAAGAGTACGTTACTGCGTGCCGTAAACCGTATGCACGAACTTTATAAAAACATTCGTGTCACAGGCGAAATTCTGTTGAACGGAGAAAATGTGCTTCAGATGCAACCGATGGAAGAACGTCGCCGTATTGGTATGGTTTTCCAGCGTCCGAATCCGTTTCCTACCATGAATATCTACGATAACGTGCTGGCAGGCTATCTGCTGAACGGTATTCGCCTTTCCAAATCGGAAAAAGATGAAATCGTAGAGCGCAACCTGCGTAGTGTTGCCTTGTGGGATGAGGTGAAAGACTCTCTTACCAAACGAGGAACTTTCCTTTCGGGAGGTCAGCAGCAGCGTTTGTGCATCGCCCGTTCACTGGCCTTGAAACCGGATGTACTGTTGATGGATGAGCCGACTTCGGCTTTGGACCCTATTGCTACCAAGTATATAGAGGAACTGATGGACGGCTTGAAGAAAGACGTTACTATCTTGATCGTTACCCACAACATGTCGCAGGCTATGCGTATTTCCGACTATTCGATGTTTATGTATATGGGTGAGCTGATAGAGTACGACCGTACAGACAAGATGTTCGATAATCCGACAGATGAACGTACACGTGCTTACCTGACAGGAAAGATGGGATAAACGATACGTGTATAATACTTTGACTTATCCGGAGTAAACGGGAGAAAACATTGGACTTTTCCCGTTTACTCCGGATTGTTTTTGGGATATTTACAACATTTTCTTAGTGAGGTTTGTTTATTAGGTAAAAGATTCTTTTTTTGAGAAATTTTTTATTACTTTTACAATGAATATTAACCACCTTGCTATGAAAAAGGGCTTCTCCATATTGCTGTTGACTGCTTGCTTGTTTTTGTATGCTTGCGAAGAACAACAAACCGATGTGCCCCGTTTGTCGGAATATACAGAACTGCCTTCCGACACCCTAATCTTTCCGGATACGACAGACCTTGCTCCAAAACTTCTTGTCGCTGCCGATATTCACCTGACAAAAGATTTGCTTTACGACCAGTATACGCTTGAGGATACCTATCCTTATGGCGATACGGTACGCAGCTTCAAGTGGGAGACCATCCGGAAGTGTCTGGCTTTTGTGGAAAATATGCATCGTGATACAGCCCGATGGGTGGTATTGCGCAATTATAAGAACTTTAACAGCGAGGCTCCTTTGGTCCGACGTTATGTACGTAATGCGTACGGGCGTGTAGCCGATACACTTGGCGTAGAACGATACCAGTCGGTTCCGCTTTATCTTACGACCGATTCTTCTGTACCCGAACGTTACGGACGTGACGGTTCGCTTGCCTATCTCCGGGGACAGGAGGGTAGCTTCCTGCGCATCACTCCCGTAGTAGAAGATGAAGAGTATCTTGTTCCGCCACGTTATATTCGCATACTGCCCGATAGCGTGGTTTTCTACCATGTCATTTTTGTCGATCGGGGTGATCAGAACATCACGACTCTGGAACGCCTTTCCGAAGGAGAGTGGGCTATACGAAGCATGAATCCTGCCACAACGGGGGTACATCGTCCGCCGTATGCTCAGGAAACTCCGTTGGGAATGTTCCTGTTACAGGAAAAGAAAACAAAAATGGTCTTCCTGAAAGACGGAGGATCGGCTACCGGCGGATATGCTCCTTATGCATCGCGATTTACCAACGGCGCATACATACACGGGGTACCTGTTAATGTTCCTCGTACAGCCATGATAGAATACAGTTGGTCGTTGGGGACGACACCTCGTTCGCACATGTGTGTACGCAACGCCACCTCGCATGCCAAGTTCGTATTCGATAACATGCCTACCGAAGCTACGCTGATAGTTGTCATAGAGTGAATAAATGATAAAACTTGTTGCTTTTAACTATCTGATAATAAATAGTTACAAATAAAATGAGTAACTTTGCAGCCGTTATTTTTAAGAAAGATTATGCTGCGTATATCATTATTCCTGTTATTCTTGTTTGCCTCTTTTTTGTATTCCTTTACCGGAGTCGGCGAGGGAGCATCTGCCGTGTCGGAAGTAAAGCATGTGGCAAAGCCCGACTTGAGTGCCGAACTGTTTCGGGATATGCAACTGGAGGGGAAGGTTAATTATACGGCTTTCCGTCAGGCGGTGACAGGTTATTACCGGATTACCCAGCGTAAACGAGATATACTCACTTTGATCGATTTTTCCAAACCTTCTACCGAGAAACGTTTGTACGTGTTCGATATGAAGGAAAAGAAAATGCTCTTTTCGTCGGTTGTGGCACATGGCAAGAACAGCGGGGGAGTATATGCCACCTCTTTTTCCAACGAATACGGTTCCTATAAAAGTTCATTGGGATTTTATCTTACGGCATCTACCTATCAGGGCAAGAACGGTTATTCACTGATTCTGGATGGATTGGAAAAAGGAATAAACGACCGCGCGCGGGAACGTGCCATCGTCGTACACGGAGCTGCCTATGCCGATCCTTCAGTCATCCGTGCAGGAGGCAGACTGGGAAGAAGTTTCGGATGTCCTGCCGTTCCGCAGAAAATCTCCCGCCCGCTGATTGATACCATCAAAGGAGGGAGCGTGATGTACATCTATGCCGCTACTCCCGAGTACTTCGCACAGAGTCATATTTTGAATCCCAAAGACCGCGCTTGACCGCTCTTCGGTAATACCATACGCCATAAGCGTCGGCCAGTGCCCAGCCGATAGGGATAGACCACCAGATGCCATGCACGCCTATCGCCGGTATTGCTGCCAGGGCGTATGCCAGTACGACACGTGTTCCTAAGGAGAAAACAGTAAGTACGACCGACATGCCGGGCATACGTATGGCCCGGTAAAATCCGTATAAAAGGAACAGATAGCCTATCCCCACATAAAAACTGCCTTCTACCCGCAGATATTCTACACCGATACTGATAATCTCTTTCTCACTTCCGTCGATAAAAAGCTGCATCAGCGGACGTGCGAAGATAAATACGATAGCCGAAATCAGCAGGCAGAATCCGGTCGTAACACCGATGGCACTACGAATACCCTGCCGGATACGCTTCTGCTGTCCGGCTCCGAAATTCTGTGCAACGAATGTAGAAAATGCATTTCCGAAATCCTGTACCGGCATGTAAGCAAACGAATCAATTTTTACAGCAACGGCAAAAGCCGCCATTACACATGTTCCGAAACTGTTTACCAGTCCCTGCACCATCAGAATTCCGAAGTTCATCACCGACTGCTGCATGCACGTCAGCGAGGAATAGGTGGCTATTTCCTTTATCGACTGCCGGTGGAGGCGGATGTGACTCAGTTTCAGCCTGAATATCGGGAAACGATACAAGGCATAAACGCAAAGTCCGGCAGCTGCTGCGGTCTGCGATATGACGGTAGCCGCTGCTGCTCCCGACACACCCCAGTGACATACCAGAATAAAAATCAGGTCGAGTACTATATTCAGTACCACGGAAACAGCCAGAAAATAAAGCGGAACTATGGAATTGCCCAAGGCACGCAGCAGGTAGGCATAATAATTGTAGATGAAAGTACTTATTATACCTAAAAAGATAATGAACAGATAGTCGAACATCAGTCCCTCTATTTCAGCAGGCGTCTGCAACAGGCGGATGATGGGATGAATGCCTGCCAGCACGGCAATGTTCAGAATCAGTGTGATACCTCCCGTCAGAACGAGCGAGGAAACCAGACTCCGTTTCATGCCTTCGTAATCCTTTGCTCCGTATTGCAGTGAAAAGACCGCACCACTACCCATACATAGTCCGATGAATACCGATGTAATAAATACCATGAGCGTATAGGCAGATCCTACGGCAGCCAGCGCATCCGCTCCCAGATAATGTCCCACGATGAATGTATCGGCTATGTTATAACATTGTTGCAACAGATTGCCCAAAATCATCGGAATTGCAAAACGCAACATCGTTCCCGTAATGCCACCTTGGGTCAAGTCGTTTGTTTTAGTATCATGTAAGCTCATTTTATCAGTTGTTTTAAGGTCTGTCAAACCTTTCCGTCGTTTGCAGACGCAAATTTATTGCATAAATCAAAAACAAGTACTACCTTTGTCACAAATTATAAGTGTCCATAAATAGAAAAAATATGTTCAGAACGAATACATGCGGCGAGTTGAGACTTGCCGATGCTGGTAAAAACGTGACACTTGCCGGATGGGTGCAGCGTACACGTAAAATGGGCGGAATGACATTTGTCGATCTCCGCGACCGTTATGGCATTACTCAGTTGGTGTTCAATACAGATGTGAACGCCGAACTGTGTGACCGTGCCAATCATTTGGGACGTGAGTTTGTGATACAGGTAAAAGGTGTGGTTAGCGAACGTTCAAGCAAGAACAGCAACCTTCCGACCGGAGATATCGAAATCATCGTTTCGGAACTGAATATCCTGAATACAGCACTGACTCCTCCGTTTACGATCGAAGACAATACCGACGGTGGGGATGACCTCCGTATGAAATACCGTTACCTCGACCTGCGCCGTACGGCAGTCCGCAAGAATCTGGAACTGCGTCATCGTATGACGATGGAAGTACGTCGTTATCTCGACAGTAAAGGATTCCTCGAAGTAGAAACTCCGATGCTGATTGGTTCTACTCCGGAAGGCGCACGCGACTTTGTCGTTCCTTCTCGTATGAACCCGGGACAGTTCTACGCTCTGCCTCAGTCACCTCAGACCTTGAAGCAGTTGCTGATGGTTTCCGGTTTCGACCGTTACTTCCAGATTGTAAAATGTTTCCGCGACGAAGACCTGCGTGCCGACCGTCAGCCGGAATTTACCCAGATTGACTGCGAAATGAGTTTCGTAGAACAGGAAGACATCATTCAGATGTTCGAGGGTATGGCAAAGCATTTGTTCAAGGAACTGCGCGGTGTGGAACTGACAGAACCGTTTATCCGTATGCCGTGGGCCGATGCCATGAAGTATTATGGTAGCGATAAACCCGATTTGCGTTTCGGTATGAAGTTTGTCGAACTGATGGATATTCTGAAAGGCTATGGCTTCTCTGTATTCGACAATGCAGCTTACATCGGCGGTATCTGCGCTGAAGGTGCAGCACATTACACACGTAAGCAACTCGATCAGCTGACAGAATTCGTAAAACGTCCGCAGATTGGTGCAAAGGGACTGGTTTACGCACGTGTGGAAGCCGACGGTAACGTGAAGTCAAGCGTCGATAAGTTCTACAGTCAGGAAGTGCTCCAGCAGATGAAAGCAGCGTTCGGTGCCAAACCGGGTGACCTGATTCTGATTTTGAGCGGCGATGATGCCATGAAGACTCGCAAGCAGTTGTGCGAACTTCGTCTGGAAATGGGTAACCAGCTGGGACTGCGCGACAAGAACCAGTTTGCTTGCCTGTGGGTAGTAGATTTCCCGATGTTCGAATGGAGCGAAGAAGAAGGCCGACTGATGGCAATGCACCATCCGTTCACTCATCCGAAGGACGAAGATATTCCATTGCTTGATACTGATCCGGCAGCCGTTCGTGCCGATGCATACGATATGGTAGTCAATGGTGTTGAAGTAGGTGGTGGATCTATCCGTATCCACGATTCACAGCTTCAGGCTAAGATGTTCGAGATTCTGGGATTCACTCCCGAGAAAGCTCAGGAACAGTTTGGCTTCCTGATGAACGCCTTCAAGTTTGGTGCACCTCCTCACGGAGGTCTGGCTTACGGTCTGGACCGTTGGGTTTCATTGTTTGCCGGACTCGACTCAATCCGCGACTGTATCGCTTTCCCGAAGAACAACTCCGGACGCGATGTCATGCTGGATGCACCGGGTTATCTCGACCAGAAACAGCTCGACGAGCTTAACCTGAAAGTTGAGATTAAAGACTAACCCATAGTTGACGTTATATTTTTAAAGATACAATTAAGATACAATTGAAGATACAATAATTTCGGGCAGAGCAAGAACGTCGGGAGACAGTTCTCGCTTTGTCTCGAAATCTTTTTATGCCTTTTTCCAATTACCTTTAATGAAAGAATCTGTCCGTATTATGCGTTTCGCCATCGTGGGAACGCTAAATGCCCTGATCACCGCATTGATAGTAGGATTGTTGATGCACATAGAGGGTGAACATTACATGATAGCCAATGTAGTGGCTTATGTAGTGGCGCAGATTCATAACTTTATATGGTCCAAATATTGGATTTTCCCGTTGGATGCCAACCGGAAGAAAAACACCATCTGGCATGAAATCTTATTTTTCGCCTGTGCCTTTGCTGTGGCATACGCTGCACAGTTCCTGTTTCTCTTGTTTCTTGTAGAGGTATGCGGATGCAACGAATACCTTGCCCAGTTCCTCGGACTGTTTGTGTACGGAGGAATCAACTTCATGAGCAACAAGTGGATTACCTTCAGATAATTTCCTTATATCAAAATCTTATCGGAGCTTGATGGACAGTCTGTTGAAACGTTCATCTATCATGTGCGACGGGATAATCGCTTTCATCGTGTCGAGTACGGCATTGACCATCCGTTCCCGGATAAAATCATCCTTTATCAGGATAGAAACCGTTCGCTGTGCCGGAGGATTCACATTCAGTACTTGAATATTTCCCTTTTGTTTTTCACTTAGGGTACTGATATGCAACTCGGGGATAATGGTATACCCACCGTTTCTGTCCACTATTTTGATGAGTGTATCAATACTTCCGGCTTCATAGATATGGTTGCCGATCTCCTTGTCCTCACACAGATTGATGCCGCCGTTGGGAATACAGTGTCCCTCTTTCAAGATCCACATCTGCTCCGGAGGCAAGTTGCCGTTCACAATCATTTGCCGGACCTTACTACAGCAATCTTCCGAAAAGTAGGCGACAAACTTTTCTACATACACCGGAATTTCCAGAATGTTGGCGTGCGCTTCGGGAGGTGTCGTTATCGCAATATCCAGGTTGCCGAACCGGAGATCCTGTATCAGTGACTTGTTTTCCTTTTCGTCGATAAACAAGCTCACATTCGGATAAGCTTTTCTGAAATGGTAGATAAAATCGGGAATAAGATAAGGCGCGATGGTAGGGAGAATACCTATACGTACGTTCCCGTTCATACTGGTACTTTCGTCGGCTACTACCTCCTTGATTCTCTGCGTTTCGTTCAGCGCGATTTTAGCCTGCCGGATAATCTTTTCTCCAATGCGAGTAGGCGAGATATTCTTCCGGTCGCGGCTGAAAATTTTGACATCCAGTTCCTCTTCCAGCTTCTGAATCATGGCACTCAGCGTAGGCTGAGTTACCCCGCAAGCCTCGGCAGCCAGTACAAAGTGACGATACTTATCCAGCGCCACTATATATTCCATTTGCTGTAAAGTCATAGCTCAATAGATTTTATCTATGCAAAGATAGAAAAAAGCTGTTGTGTTCCTACTTTTCAACCCGTATTTTTGCATCAATAACAAATACCTCTTCTCAAGAAAATGAGAAAGAAAAAGTAGTTGAGTAATAAACGAAGTATAAATCTTAATTATTGGTTGAATATGAAAGCAGTTAATCTTACAAAGGCAGATTTTTTGAAGAAAGTAGCAAACTATGAAGCAAATCCCGAGTGGAAATTCTTGGGTGAACGTCCGGCAATCATCGATTTCTATGCTACCTGGTGTGGCCCATGCAAGATGCTGGCTCCCATATTGGATGAAGTTGCCGGAGAATACGACGGTCAGATTGATGTATACAAAGTGAATGTAGACGAGGAAGAAGAGCTGGCATCCCTTTTCAGAATCAGAACGGTACCTACCTTACTTTTCGTGCCACTGAACGAAGCACCGCAGATGGCGCAGGGAGCACTTCCTAAAAAGACACTGGTAGAAGCAGTCCAGACTGTATTGTTGGCTGGAAAATAAAGTACGTTACAAAAAAGACTGAATAAAGATGAAAAAGATATTCTTGTTATTTGTTTCTGTTTTCATGATAGGCTGCATGGCTTATGGAGAAACAGGTAAGGTAGTGCATGTCACCAAATCGGAATTCGTAGAAAAAATTTACGATTACGAAAAGAATCCGGATAAGTGGGTCTATAAGGGAAATAAGCCGGCCATTGTCGATTTTTATGCCGACTGGTGCGGACCTTGCCGCAGACTGTCGCCCGTGCTGGAGAAACTGGCTGCAAAGTACAAAGACCAGATTGTGATATACAAGGTCAATACCGACAAGGAACGCGAACTGGCCGCAGCCTTCGGTATCACCAGCCTGCCCACACTTGTCTTCATTCCGGTAGACGGACAGCCTCAGGCATCACAAGGTGCTTTGCCCGAAGAAATACTGGAAAAAGGAATTAAGGAAGTCCTTCTGAAATGACGAAAGCAATGTACCGGAAATTTACCGGCTTGTAATAACTATATTGGGGATAAATTGACCATCCCTCTGTTCCAGCCTTTATTGCCATTCAAGGTCAGGAGCAGAGGGATTATTTTTATTTATTCGTCTGCTGGCGAATATGTCTGTAAAAACATCTTGTCCAGCAAATCGATGCCGGCCTTTGTCTTGAAGATAGTCTGCCTTACTTTTCTGGCAGCCTCTGCCGGAAGATTATCCTCATAAATGTTTACCAGAAAATCAGCTTCCACCAGTATCTGGTGATCCATATCCTTGATGTCGTGGTACGTATGATGATGTCCCACCAGCCAACAGACACGTTCCATCTGCTCCGAAGTAAAGCCTCCGGTTTCCGACAAAATCTTTTTAGCTACCGCCGGACCTTCGAGCTCTTGATGCTTGCCGTCGCAGGCACCATATTTCTTTTCGCAGACATGGATGCCGATGTCGTGTACGATGGCAGCCGCTTCAAGAATGAACAATACTTCGGGAGCCACCTGCTCGCACATCCCGATCAGCCGGGCAAAGTAATGCACCTTTATCAAATGCTGTATACGCTTCGGATCCCCTTCGTCGTAATGAATAGCCCGTACACACAAGTTGTTCAGTGTGGCTGGCATTGTTTCCAATTGCTCTTTGTCGGTACTCATGTTATTTCGCAAATAAAAATTAACGATATTCTAATTGTTTAAATAGTATATTGTTCTACCTGTATGGCTGCTGCATACTGGATATCTTCTTTCAGGAAATTACTTAAATTCTCGTAGAACGGATAGACAGGACCATATCCGGAGCCGAACTTGACATTCGATCCATAGAGAATCGCATTATAGATGAAATTCTCCGCCTTGTCGACAGCCGTATTCATGTCATATCCCCTTGCCAGATAAGTGGCGATGGAAGAAGCAAACGTATCACCCGTGCCGTTCACGTTCTTGGTCTGTATGCGTGCTTTCTTGTACAGCTTGAAACATTTGCTGGCGGGATTATAAAACACATCGATCAGATAATCCCCGTCTTCGATGGATTTGACGATGACACAGTTGCCCCACTTGCTTAATTGAGGAATGTATTCCTTCATGTTATCTTTGGTCAGGCTCTTTCCCAGCAGCAAATCCGCCTCTCTCCGGTTGGGCGTGATGATGGTAGAATAGGGGAAAAGACAATCCTTGTAAGCCTGAATCGCATCGTCCTGCAACAACTTGTCGCCGGCAGACGATACCATGACCGGATCTATCACTACCGGAATGGATTGTTTCTTGATCACCTCTCCGATGGCCACTACCAGTTCCTTGGAATACAGCATCCCCGTCTTGATACAGTCGGCACCTACATCCTCCAGAAACGAATACGCCTGATCGGTTACCATTTTCGGAGGAATAGTGTGTATGCTTTTTACCTTAATCGTATCTTCATCGACAATACATGTGATGGCACCGGCAGCATATCCTCCACATGCCGAAACCGATTTGATGTCGGCCTGCATGCCCGCTGTACCCAGCGGCTCACTTCCGGCAATTAAAAATACCTTATAGAGTTTATTTGTTAAGTCCATTCTTCTCAATCTCATAATTATACCCAAGTATACTTTTGTCAAGGTGCAAAGTAAAGCAATATCGCGTCTGGGTAGATACCTGAAAGGTGATATTAACATAAATTTTAATAATTATAAATAGTCAGAGAACTGTTTGGGGGGAGAATCTCATGATAAATTACGGGCATTGTTTGTTTAGCTGAAAAAATTCTTTACATTTGTATAATCTTTAAAATATCATGCTATGTTAGGTGCAATTATTGGTGACGTTGTGGGCTCCGTATACGAATTCCACAATACCCGCGATTACAATTTTCCGATGTTTTCTTCTTCCAGTAATTTTACAGACGATACCGTCATGACCATGGCAGTTGCCGATTGGGCGATGAAGTGCAAGGCGGTAGGCGATACAACTTACCCGCATCAGTTGCTGGAAGAGTGTATGGTAAAAATAGCCAACGCCTATCCTTGTCCGATGGGCGGTTACGGAGGCAAGTTCCGTCTGTGGCTCTTTCATCCTCAAAGCCTGACAGACAACACGACCGGAAAGCCGGCAGTGCGTCGGTGTCCTTACAATTCCTGGGGAAACGGATCTGCCATGCGAGTTTCATCCATAGGCTGGTTGTTCGATACGTTGGAAGAAACCGAAAAAGTTGCCGGCATCTCAGCTTCCATCACACACAATCATCCCGAGGGAATAAAAGGTGCGCAGGCAGTAGCAGCAGCCATCTATCTGGCACGTACTGGCAGTGGGAAAGCAGAAATCAAGCGATATATTGAAAAACGGTTCGGTTACAACCTGAATGAAAGCTGGGAACACCTGCATCAAACCTACCGTTGGGATTCAAGTTGCCAAGGCACGGTTCCGCAGGCACTGATTGCTTTCCTCGAAAGCAAGGACATGGAGAGTGCCCTCCGCATGGCAGTTTCCATAGGAGGCGACAGCGATACACTGGCCTGCATTACGGGGGCAGTAGCCGAAGCATACTATCAGGAAATTCCCTCGTTTATAGTAGACGAGGTACTTTCTCTGCTACCTGAAGAATTTTTCGGCCTGCTGAAGCAGTTGGCAGACGGAGCTTATGCCGCATGCTATGCGAACTATATAGCCGGACACACTCCGGTGAAAACCAGAGAATGTACTCCCGACCGGATTTCCTCGCTGAAGCCTGGTGAGATATTTGTCTTCGGTTCCAATCTGGCAGGACATCACGGGGGCGGAGCCGCCCGGCTGGCCTACGAACGATTCGGTGCAAAGTGGGGGACAGGCGTTGGAATGACCGGACAATGTTACGCCATACCTACCATGCAGGGAGGAATAGAAACCATCCGTCCCTATGTAAAAGATTTTATAGTATACGCCAAGGTACATCCGGAATACAAGTTCTGGGTAACCCGGATCGGCTGTGGAATAGCAGGATTCAAGGACAGAGAAATCGCCCCGTTGTTTGCCGATGCACTCGACGTGCCGAACATCATTCTTCCCAAGACCTTTTATGATGTACTGATGAAGTGATGAAATGACCCCCAAAAGTTAGGCAGAAAACTTTTGGGGTGCACTTCAATCCCCATAAAACGTCGGCACGTTTTTTTATTTTTTGTACAAAAAAAATTAGAATTTGTACAAAAACAAAACGGCTTTTCAGCGTGATTGCTTTTTATAGCCATATTTGTTTTCCTTCTTTATAGACAAAAGGTCTTATTTGTTGTCCTCTAGTATGATTTTTTAGGATAAGTAATGTATTTTGAGGTATGTTGTTGTATGTTAATGAATCAGATGTTGCTGTTTGTAAACCGGCAGATATCCAATTTTTATCGCAATATAACAATTCATAAACATCTCCCGGACGGATATAATTATCTCTATTGCGTGGAGTATACGAGATGTGTGTTATTTGCTTTGGTTCTTCGAGGTCAAGACCAGCCCATCCTCCGGAACTGTTTTTGTAATTGAATGAAGTCCAGCTTTTCCCATCAAAGACGTTTGTATATTCATGACTTCCATCATTTTCTTTACACCCTGGAGTTCCTATTATTTTCCCTTTCAAAGGTATAGAGGCGCTTTTTCCGAAAAAAACGGCTTCTGCTATGTTGCAGTAACTATTTTGGGGGCCAAAGTAACGGACGTATTGATACTTGCGGCTGGTGTGGACTTTTACAACTGTGTTCAATCGCACAGGAGCCTCTTTAATGATGTATAATGTATCGCTCTTGTTGAAATGAATATCATTGCTCCCTTGGAATACTCCTCCTATCATCAATGCTCCAAAAGGTTCATCCTGGGTATTGTATTTGGCATATAGATTTATTGTACATTTCTTTTCATGCTTATTGAAGATATCTAGTGTTCCGTCGGAATTTATCATAAATGGATCAGTCAGGAATATTTGTTGTCCTTTTATCCATGTAGCAGCACGCACTAATCCTCCACATTCAATAGATTGAAAGACTATGCCCTGATCATCAACTTGTCCCCAGGCAACAGGCGACCATGATAATTGTACTGCATTGCATAGATAAGCAATACCGGAAGTTGGATGATTGGGATATAGCAAAGAATCCGGGATGAAGAAATATTGTTTATAATTGGGGGCATATTGATATGTCACATCTATAAAATGTGGATGCTTAAAGAACGGATGAATTTCTTTTTCAAGTTCAGTCATGCTTTTTTCCATTTGCCTGTTCAGACTGAATGTCTTTCTGTATACTTTTGTTTTTGTAGAAGCGATTCTGTTCCCATTTTCTTCGATTGGTTGTATGTCGTCCATATATTCTTGACAATATTCTTTGCCTTGACTGTCCCATAATACTACCCAGGAATGTCCGACATTATCGTTTGCACGTATAGGCATATTGTCAACAGCACATGGAATTCCTAGTGAGCGATACAGGTAAACTAAGAAATCTGAAATTTCTCTACAACTTCCGCATTGCTGTAGCGCCGCTAAGGCTCCGATATGTGGAAGAGAAGCCGGTGCATAAGTTGTAAAATAAGTATGTGTGCTATCTTGTAAATATTTTGTTAAAACTTTTGCTGCAGCTACCGGATTTCCTTTATCTTGAGAATTTGAAGAGCGTAAACTATCTAACAGATGGTTGAATTTGTTATAATAAACCTCCCTCCATTCTGTCAGCTTTTCATTGTCAATGCGATATGGTAAAATATATTGAAGGAATGTGTTGAAAGATACAGATTTACCCCAGGGTTGTTCTTTCCATACCTTAAATGCATGATCAATATTTTTGCAAATGAATGCTGAGTCTATAGTTTTTATATCATATTTTATTTGTAGGTTTCTTATATTAAAAGGCGGGTATAAATTTCGGATAGAATCAGCAATTTGAGCCGGATTGGATGAGCCTTCTGTATTTCTTAAAATAGTATAGAAACTTGTGTACTGATCGAGTAACTTTCCTTCAAAAAAATAGTGTGAAGACATGTTTTCTATCAAAAAACATGCAGCCTTATATTTAAGGCTATCTTCAGGAGTTTTATTGTATCTGTTCAGAACTTTTTCTAGTTCTTTTCGGTTATTTTCTGCCTGTTTGAGAGCATGCTTTAGAAAATAAGCAGAATCTTGTTGTATACAAGAAATAAAGAATATAGAAAACAAGAGGGTGAGTGTTGTTTTTGTTGTATTCATAATTATTTAATTGAAATTGAACTTTATATATAAGTTAATTACGTTTTTATATTGTCGCTAAAAATACAGTAATATGTTTATTTAATAGGTCCGATAAATAGACAAACGATTCCGCTTTGTGTTTTTCGAGAGTCTAAAGTTATAAAAAATATTGTGAAGCCAGATTAATTTAGAAAATATTTTATGTCTTTATTTTCAAAAGGAAATTCAATTTGTTTTTGTATTTTGTTTAGAAAATGAGTTAATTTGTAAAAATGAGTGATTAATTTTTATGAAAAAGAAAATTATTATAGTGATCGGAATGTTGTTATTGTTTTATAATTGCCATTTCGTGTCCAAAGAAGTATATCCACGTTATATGGATTTTCCAGAAGTGAGAACTCTGTCGCTGGCGAAAGCCATCTCTTGTGATAGCGTTTACCTGCGCTATCCTTACCGGGTGGAAATAAAGGACAGTCTTGCGGTCATTCTTGACCTGCATCCTGACAGTTGCTTTCTCCATGCATTCACCTATCCGGAGTGGAGGTATATCACTTCATTCGGCAGACGTGGAGAAGGACCGGAAGAGGTACTTTCTGCCGAACGCGTCAGAATCTGTTCTCCCGATTCTGTGTGGGTGCTTGATTCCAACCGCAGACAGATAACCCGTTGGCGTATATCCGCTTCGTCAAGCAATGTCGAACGTGCGGAAGAAATACTTTTGGATGAGCGCCTTATACGCACCCTGGACTTTTGCAAGACAGATGAAGGATTTCTGGTAACAGACTATACCGGTAATTACCGTTACCATGTATTGGATGCACACGGGCAGATTAAAGAGAGCATAGGCTCCATACCCACCGAAAGAAGTATGGATGACTCCGGAAAGACTGCTTTGGCGCAGGCATGGCGCAGTTTCGTGGATTATAATCCGAAAAACGGTGTGCTGGCCATGGTTACCCAGTTGGGCGAAGTCATAGAGATATTTAATTTAAAGACCGGAGAGTATCAGGTCTGTTATGGCCCAGAAGGGGAGCCTGTATTTTCCACCTTAGCTAGCGAAGCTATGCCAAAAGGTATTAAAGGCTTTAATGATGTGGTGGTTTCAGACTCATGTGTATATGCTATTTTTGATGGTACACCATTCAACGACCGTATTAATTCGTTGCAATCAGGAAGAAAACTTCCAACAGGAGGTAATAATATTTATGTATTCGGTCTTGATGGCTATCCACTGAAAAAAATGTCAACAGAATGTTCTGCTTTTGGTCTTGAGTTTATAAGTGGTTACATCTATACTGTAGGTAATGATAAAGATATTCCTTTGTATTCATATAAATGTCCATAAAATTGCAGATGTGGATAAAAGGCATAAATAACTCTTCTTTAGTTTGTAGGATTGACTTATCCCGGCTTTAATTATTATTATAATTAGATGAAACGCTATTAAATACTAATTTGTAACCTTTTCCTCTAATGGATACAACATTGATGCCCAAAATTGCGATACATTCTTTTAGTGACTTAATCAGGTGATAAGCCCGGTCTTTTGCTTCTACACTTTCTACTTTTTCATATAGTTTGGATATGTCAGTATGTGATAAGAAGAAATCTTCATTTGAAATGAACTTACGGAAAATTTTTATATTATTGCCCCTCAGAATAACTTGTGTGGTGTTGTATCTTAAAGTATTGTGATTATTGTCCCAATAATATCCTTCATGAATCTCAATCCATTTAGTTGATCGGTATTTTCTTTGTTTTATAAGGTTTCCATCCTCACTATTTATCCCTTTTGAGAGATTTTCTTTTTTATTTCTACGATAGATAATGTAGCAGGTTATTGGAATAAGCATAACAGCAAGTAGAATGTATGTATATATATTATTCAGTAAAAGTGCATACGTTGGGGTATATATATAGGCCTGTAATGTTATATCAGATTTCTTATTATAGTTTATTCTAAATTTGTATTCCTGTACGAGTGTAGCTTTTCTGATAAACTTTTCATCGCGTGAATTATACCTTTTCCCGTTGTATGTATATCCAATGGCTGTATTAGTGTATTTGTTTATCTTATGCATTTCATACTTGAATAAGCTGTCTAAATGATTTCTTACTGAGTCTTTTGCAATAAAATAAGCCTGATCACTCCAGTTTTTCTTTTCTTCACCTCCTATATTATTGGGAGAATACTTTTGATGATATTGTACGTTAATCTGTGAGATATACAAATCTTTTTCCTTATTGATAGCATTTATGAAAGCATTTTTTGCACTTTCGGTAATATGCATCTTGTTTGTATTGAAATTTACGCAGATTACAATCATTGTTATTAATGCGTATGTGGTATATGCAAAGATACGTTTTGTTTTAGTCCATTTCATAATTTGAGTATTCCTTTCTGAAAATAATCTGAAGGAAATCTGAAATTTTACTGAAATTTTATATAGTTAAATATTTAGTAAACAGATTATTATGATTTTCCTCAGAAAAATTTCAGCATTTTCCCGTTGTTTATTTCTTACCTTTGTCACAAAAATAAAAAGATTTTAAATGATATGAAAGCGTTGTTATTTTTAATTTTGGTAGTGTTATGTATCTGTTTTGATTCACACCAAGGCAATGAATTAAAGTCATTAGAGATGAATCAACTTTTTTTAAGTAATGTAGAAGCATTGGCCAATAATGAAGGGGTTAATTTTTTTTGCTATGGTGAAGGTGACATTGATTGTCATGGTATGAAAGTCGAATTTAAAGTTCAAGGTGTGAGTTTAGATTACTGAACTGTATTAAAATCATAATTTTAAACGATAAAATGAGAAAGGTTAGTTTTATCTTATTTTCTTCTTTATTCCTTTTTTCTTGCTCAGATGATAAAAAACATGATATTGAAGTTTTAGTTAAGGAATGGAACAACAAGGAAATCCGTTTCCCCGATAATCCTGTGTTCACGCGTTTTGTTACAGATACGGTTCCTTATAGGATTCCTAAGTCGGACTATAAGGTAGTAGTCTTTGTAGACTCTGTGGGATGTATCAGTTGTAAGCTTCAGCTGCCGAAATGGAAGGAATTCATGCACGAGGTGGATTCGCTTAGTGACGGAAATGTACCGTTTGTATTCTTCTTCCAGACAAAAGATGTCAGTGAATTGAGATACATCTTGAGGCGCGACAATTTTTCACATCCTGTATGTATTGACACGGAAGACAGTTTCAACAAATTGAATCGCTTCCCAGATGTAATGACATTCCAGACCTTTCTTGTAGATTCGGGTAATAGAGTAAAAGTGATAGGTAATCCGATTCATAATCTTTCTGTGAAGGACCTTTACCTGAAGGAAATAACGGGAATTGAAGCTGTTTCACAGCCGGTCACCACGATTCAGGCAGATTCTGCGGAATATCACTATGGTGTGGTAGGTAAAAACATGACTGCAAGCAGGAAGATTATCCTGAGGAATACCGGAAATGAAGTGTTCCGAATAAAGGGAACAACAACTTCATGCGACTGCATGACTGCGGAATACGACTGGGATGAGATTCCACCCGGAGGGAAAGCTGCAATGACGGTTGAATACAAGGCGGAAGAGCCGGGTGATTTCTGGCGTACTATAACGATATATGGCAATATCCCCGAGAAGTCCTTTACTTTGGACTTTTGGGGAACAGTCAAAAAATGAGATATGGAAAAGAGTGGAAACATGAATCACGTGTCTGCAAACAATGAACATCATATTCCACTCCATGTTAAACCCATCCAATCGAAGAAAGGAGGTGTTACCTATACAAAGATAATTATTATTTTTAATACCACAAATTGGAGGGTGTTCCTCCCTAGAGGTTATTAGAATTATAAATTAATTAAAGTAAAAATTTGAACTAAAATGAATAAGAAAATATTGAAAGTAGTTTTTGCATCCGCATTTGCTTTGGTTGCTGGTTATAGCGTATATGCTTCACAGCAAAAAGTTGAGTTGTCTGATCTGGCAATGGTTAATGTAGAAGCTATGGCTTCAAGTGAAAATGGATGTATAAGTAAGAATGATAAAAATAATGGGGATTGTACAAATGACGGTACAACATATTTCTGCGAAAATTCTATGATGTTTCATGATTGCGTAAAAGGAGAATATCCAAGATAATTGTTGGATAGGATAAAGATAGTAAAAGTAAGCAGTCAAAAAATGGCTATTGATTGAAATGGGTAACTTCGCTGCCAACCAA
>ERZ827104.109-NODE-109-length-97487-cov-7.701371_pt1 | contig 97487 bp, 75 predicted proteins | sample MGYA00519781_ERZ827104 | MGnify/ENA primary metagenome ERZ827104 (study PRJEB31778, sample SAMEA3449257) | human gut metagenome | biome: human gut; feature: human-associated habitat; material: faeces | place: United Kingdom | collected 2010/2012 ...
CCGCTGCCAATCGATGTGACGGTTGCGGGGATATTGATCTTCTTCAAGCTGCTGCCGTAGAAAGCACTGTCATCGATCGTCTGTACCCCATCCGGAAGTGCAGCAGACGTCAGTGCTCTGCAATATTGGAAAGCTTCGCTGCCGATCGTCTGAACATCCTTGCCAAACTGCACCTTCTCCAGCTTCGTGCAGTTATAAAATGCCCCGTAACCGATCTCCGTGATCCCGTCTGCAATGGTCACTTCCTGGATATTCGCAGCATTTTGGAAGCTATTCGGGAGGATCTTGTCCGTCCAGCCGTACTCGCAGTCGTAGCCGCCGCCGGTCGGGCCGACGGTCTCGATCGCCGTTGCGGAAAAGACGCCGCTGCCAATCGATGTGACGGTTGCGGGGATGTTGATCTTCTTCAAGCTGCCACAGCCGGAAAAAGCGTAGCCGCCAATCGTCTGCAGCCCATCCGGAAGTACAGCAGACGTCAGTGCGCTGCAGCCGGAAAAAGCATTGCCGCCGATCGTCTGCACCCCATCCGGAATATTCACTGTCCGCAGCAGCACACAGTTCTCAAAGGCTCTTTCGCCAATCTGTGTCAAAGACTTTGGAAGCTGCACGCTCTGAAGCTCTGACATGCCGCTGAACACATCGTATCCAAGAGATGTAATGCCTTCTTCAACGACAATATTGGTAATTCTCCTGGCCTGTGCGGCACTCGCTTTTGTCATATATGCACCCGTACCGCTGATGGTAAGCGTTGTTCCCGAAACCTTCGAAGAAGTGCTGCTTCCCTGACCCGGTTCTTTCTGAACCGGCGTGATAGAAGAGAAGGAGAAGCCATATTTCGTGACGCTTCCATCCGTCACCAGTTGAAGCTTCACAGTATCACCGGGTACGACCACGGTTTTCCCGGCAAGACTGCCGCTCAGCGTCGCCACGACGGTATCGTTACGATCCTTGATATATAACTTATCGTAATTGCTTTCCAGTTCCGACGCATCCGAGAAGGCCAACTGCAGGGATTCGGCACCCTTTGAATAATAGAACCAGGATTCAGAAATGTTGTCGGCATATGGGTGCGCAGATTCCGGATACTGATCGCCGGTATACGTTTTCATATGGATCGTGCTTGTTGCCGACCACGCACTGCAGCTTCTGACTTTTCCGCCGCTTCGGTAGGCTCGCACTTGGTAGGTATAGGAATGGCCATCCTGCAGCGATGTATCTGCAGCTACATGTCCAATGTACTTCCCAACGAGCACCCCGTCTGTGCTGTCGTCCATCGTACGCCAGAGTTCATAACCATCGGCATCGTCTACTCCGCCCCAGCTTATGATCGCAGTTGTCTCATCATCCTGCAAAACCGACCACAAAGTGGGCGCGTTCAATGTTATGATCTCAACCGGTTCACTAAACGCACTATATGCCGTGAAGGTATCCTTCTGCACATAGGCGCGAACCTTGTAATAATATGTATGCGGCGTGCTGCAGTTATTATCCTCTGCTTGCGTCTGGGAATCCGTTGTTGTGCTCACCAGACTATAAGCGCCATCCACCTGGTCTGCACGCCACACCTCGTATCCATCCACCGTCTCCTTTCCGCAGATGGAAACACACACGCAATCCGCCCCGTTCTGCTCCAAGCCGGAGATCGACGGCGTCCGGTAGCTGGAAATATAGATCCCCATCGGCTGGGAATATGCACTCTCGTGCAGCATTCCGTTCTCCTGCATAACCGCCTTCAGCTTATAATAATATCGGGTGTCACTCGTCAGAGAGTAATTGCGGGTCGTGGTGTCCGTAATCGTTTTCACCAGCTTGTAATTACCATCTTCACTTGCTGCACGATACAGCTTATAGCCGGTCGCTCCCGGTACCGCTTCCCACTTGATTTCGCAGGAAGAAGTTCCGAGCTGCTGAATGCTGCTGAACACAGGCGTATGCAAAATGGTGATTCCCATCGCGCTGCCATATGATCCATAAATCTTTTTACCGTTAACAACACTATATGGACGCAGCATGTAAAGATATCTGGATCCTTCTTCAAGGCCAAAATTGACCGTCGAGGTTCCTGTCACTTCTTTGATTCTCGTGTAGGCACTGCCCTCCGAGTCACTACGCCAAAGCTCATACCCATCTGCATATTCAGCTTGTGCCCACACCAGTTTCACGCCGTTACTTCCATTCTGCGCAACAGAGGTCACGTTCGGAAGTCCCATTACTTTTAACGTCATAGGCTTACTGAAGCTGCTGTACATCTTGACCCCATTTTCGGTGGTGTAATAGGCACGAACCTTATAGAGATAAACTGCGCCCAATGTCAATTTGTAATTAATGGTATCAGATGTGGAGATGCTCTTAATGCAGGTATAATTTTTCCCCTGATCCTCGCTGCGCCAAAGCTCATATCCCTCTGCGCTCGGGATCTTGTCCCAGATAATTCTGGCGGAGCTTGCAGACTCCTGCGCAACGGTTCTGAGCACAGGCATCGCAATCACTTTCACGCTAAGTGCCTGGCTGTAGCCGCCATACAGCATGCTGCCGTCTTCAGCCGTTTTATAGGCACGCACTTTGTAATAATAGGTCTGACCATCTTTCAGATCTCGATCCTGAATGGCAAATCCGCTGGTTGTACGCACGAGCTCAAACTGCTTGGTATCGTTAACACTACGCCAAATTTCATAACCTTCGGCGCCTGCAGTCGCCGCCCAGGTCACCTTTGCGGAACTGGTATCTGCCTGCACCACGGACTTGATACGCGTCTGCGCCAAATCCTCAATCGTGACATTCATCACATTCGAGAATTCGCCATATTCGCGGCCGCCGCCTTCCTGATTCACATAAGCACGCACTTTATAGAAATACGTCGCGCCAAGCGTCAGGTTATAGTTGGTGGCAGCAATGCCTTCAACCGATTTCATAAGATAATATGTGCCGTTCTCAGATCTGCTGCGATACAACTCATATCCATCAGCAACGCCAACGCTGCTCCAAGTAATCAATGCAGCATTCGCAGCACTCTGCGAAACCGTCTTGATCTGCGGCGTGGCAACCGGAAGGATCTTCACGCGAACAGGCTCGCTGCACTCCGTGTGCTTCTCCTGCGATCCTTCATAGTAATACGCAGCGACCTGATAGCTGTAAGTCTCCCCGGACTTCAGCCCATAGTTATAGCAAGAAGGATCTGTAATTGTCTTAACCAATGCCATCTTGCCATTGCCGCGCTGACGATAGACGCAATAACCATCCGCACCTGCAACGGCATCCCAGCTTAAATACACTGTGCCGGCAGCCGTTTCTCTTGCGTAGACATTCTGCGGAACCGTCACAAACAGCAGCGGCATGTGGAATTCAAAGCTGCTTGAAAATGCACTATATTCCACATCACCATCCGCCTGATAAAGCGCACGAATTTTATAGAAATAGTCCCGTCCGCCAATCAGGCCGGTATTTGTCGTGCTGGTTCCATTGACTGTTTTCAAAAGCGTATATTCGCCGTCACGAGAATATGCACGCCATATTTCATACGACTGTGCACCATTGATTCCGCTCCAGGACATCTGTGCAGAATCCTCAGAGCTCTGCGTCATCTCCGTAATATCCGGCGTTGTTAAATATGCAATTCGAATGCCAACCTCGTCAGAAGCGGCAATGCTTTTTTTCTCCGAACCGTTCTGCTGATAGGCAACCACCTTATAGTAATAAGTTTTCCCGGAAGTCAGGCTGAAGTTATCCGTTTGCGTGCCATTGACAGACTTGACAAGAGAATATGCACCTTCCGTTCCGATCTTTCGATAGAGCTGATAGCCATCTGCACCAGCAACCTCATTCCAGGCAAGATGGACAGACGCCTTCGTCGTCTGCTGCAATGCGACAAATTTCAGCATACTGGCAGCATAGTAATGAATCGCCGCATTTCCAAAATACTGCTCGTTCATTCCAAGCATGCTGGACGGAAGTTCTACACTTTTTAGTTTTTGACAATCTGCGAAAGCATACGCTCCTATTGTCTGAACGCTTTCCGGAACCGTAACCGAGCTCAGATAACTGCACCCGTTGAATGCATAGTCGCCAACAGAAGCAATGGAGGAAGACAGCGCCAGCTCTGTAATGCTCGTGCACGCAGAAAAGCAAAAATCTGGAATCTCTGTCACGCCAGAGGGCAAAAATGCTTGCAGCAAACCGGCAGCGCCCGCAAAACATGCCTCGCCAAGAGATATCACATTGCTCCCGCCAGAGATTTCTCTGATCGCGCTGTCAGCAAATGCGTATGCACCAATGCGCGTCACGGTATCCGGGATCGAAATCTTCAGCAGATACTTATCGTCGGAAAAAGCATAGTCACTAATCGCCGAAACGGTATAGCCATCGATTTCGCTCGGAATCGTCAAGTTTGTCATGCTGCTGCTTCCGCTATATGCTGCAATGGAAATGGTACCGTCATGAAGCATTTCATAAGAGAACGTGCCCTGAATGGATTTGTTAATCAAGCCCCATTTTGCATAAAGCGTAACAGCTTCCGCCGGCATGACATCCGTACTTTCCCAGGGATCGGCCAAGCCCGGATCCTTATACCAGCCTAAGAACACGTAGTTTCTCTTTACAGGAGCCGGCTGCACAACCGCTTCCCCGGCAATATAGGAAGCAGGCTGGATTTGTGTACCGCCGTTGGAATCATAGCGAATTTGATACAACCGCTTTTCAAAAGCGAAACCAGCCGTTTGTGCAAATGACTCTGCAGCAGAACCGGCATTTCCTACAATCACAAGCTCCGGATTTCCGCTGGCGGCAGCCGTATCAATCGTGGTCACAGAGTCCGGAATATCAAGCGAAGCAATCGGTTTCTCCTCCGTGCTGACAAATGCACCATCTGCAATCGCGACAACTGCCGTGCCATCGATCTCGGACGGAATGCGAATCTGATTCGAGCTACCGACATATCCGGTAATCGTCAAGCCATGATCGGACGAGGAAACGGCAAAATCGCTGTTCCATTTCAAATACAGATTCAGATCTTTGGCAGGCATGGTGTCCTGCTCAAAATCCCAGGCATCCGTCAAATCCGCATCCCGATACCAACCGCCGAACGTGCAATAATCATTCACGACATCCGTAAGGCTTTCAATCGTCTCGCCGGCTGTCACCAATGCGGATAGAAGTTCGGCATCGCCATCCCAGAAAGTTACACGGTATTCATTATAACCCAGTCCGTGATCGTGTGCATAGGTTTTTGCCGTGCAGTCCGCAACCGGACCATAAAGCGTCAGGAATGCGCCCAGCCAAAAAGCGTTCTCTCCAATTGCAGTAACCGTTTGGGGGATCTCCACACGCGCCAAATTGCTCTGGCCGGAGAATGCACCGTCATCAATGCTCTCAACGCCATCCGGAACAACATATGCAACAAGGGTACGTCCGTCCGGAATGCAAAGCAGACGTTTCCCGTCAGCGGTAAACACAGCGCCATTGCCGCCCGTCTGAAAGAACGGATTTTCACCCGCAAACGCAATGGTATAAAGGCTGCTGCATCCCGCAAAAGCGCCCGCCTCAATGGACGCAACCGTTTTGGGAAGGATAATCGATTTCAGATTGCTGTGATCAGAAAACGCATTCTTGCAAATCCCGGCCACAGGATAACCACCTAACAGGTCCGGAACCGCCGCATATTCTGCATTCCCCAGATATGTTGTAACATAAGCCATCCCGTTCGTGACAAAGAATTTATAAGCGGTGTCCGCTTCCACCCAACGCGCATACAGCGTAATATCCTCATCTGCGACGGTATCCGTACCAAAGTTCCAGCGCTTTGTGAAGTCAGGGTCAGTATACCACCCTTCCAGGACATAGCCGTCCCGCGTAACCTCTGGTTCCGTAATATGGCTGCCCCATTCCAAATAGACATTATCCATCATATCGTCGTCTTTCGTATCAGGGGTGTTGCCATCCGACGCCGCCAATCCAGTATGAAAACGAATCGTGCGCTGCAAATCAGCCATCGCAAATTTGTAACCGTTCTTTTTACACCATACTTCGGCATAACTACCTAAACGAACACGAAACGTAGGATCCGTACTACGAAACGCATCGTCGTCAATATATGTTACGCTTCCCGGGATCGTAACCGTCTTCAAGCCCGAGCAATCGCCGAACACATTTTCGTTGATACGAGTCATTTTGGACGGAATATCAATTTCTCTCAGTCCGCTGCAGCCGCAAAATGCATAGCGATCAACCGTGTCGAGCGCTTCCGGAAGGGATAGTTTTGTGATACTGCTGCATGCATAAAAGACATAATCTCCAATTTCATGAAGCTTTGGTGAGAGATTTACAGATTTCAGGGATGCACAGCCATAAAATGCATAGTCACGAATGGCAGTATAATACTCCAGCTTGTTGACCTCTTTCAGCGCCGTACAATTGTAAAACATATGGTCGGGCAAGGTCGTCATATTCGACGAAAGCGTCACTTTTTCCAGCGCAGTACAGCCGTCAAACGCATGCGCCCCGATGCTGGTAACGCTGTCGGGTATGACAATCTCTTTCAGGCTCGTACAGTTAGCAAATGCATACTCCCCAATTTGCGTCACGGTACCAGGAATGACCACACTTGTTACAGTTATATTATCCCGATAGGCACCATCTGCGATCGACGTTACCAACTTGCCGTCGTAAATGCCCGAAATAACGCTCTCTTCACTCGACCCGTTAAAGCCGACAACAGAAACACCGGTGGAATCATCAAAGTACGTTACCGCATTCTCATCCTGATTCGAATGAAAGTCCGGATCCACCTGATAATCATCGCCCCATTCAATGACGTAATGACGAAGCTGGCTATTATCAATCGAACTCCATGTTCCGTTAGAATCGTTGAAGAAAATCCCGTTATACTGACCGCTGGAGCTGCTCGGTTTAACGCCGTTCCAATAGGTTACCTTCTCACCTGTCAGCCAATGTTCCCATAGCGTGCTGCTGTTAATGCCAAGCCACAGCGCCTCCTGCGCGCAGTCATTCCGCACGTACGCCAACACGGCGTCCATTTCCTCCTTGGACGTAACTGTCAGCAAATATCCGCCCTGAGATTCGCAGTCCGCCTTGGCTGCCGAAAACAGCGTATCTTGTGGAATATGCTTATAGACGTGGCCGTTAAAGTACAGCATTCCATTCTGAATGGTATAATTCTGCCCTTCATTCGCATACGGGTCGTAGCTCTCATCATACTCCCATTTGGCATAAAGCGTCAGGCTGTTGTTCGGCATAATATCGTTTTCGAAGTCCCATTTATCCTTCGCTTTTAATTTGGGATCCGTATACCAGCCAAGCAATCTGTAATGTTTGACTTTGATATCCGGCTGCACAAGCTGACTGCCAGGGACATACTCCGCTGTCCAATCTGCCATTATCTCCTTGTTATTTTCGTCAAGCTGCTCTGACTTAAACAAGACCGTTTGGGCTGTATTTTCCCACTTCGCATACAGGGTCATATCGGACGTAACGGCATCTTGCTTGAAGTTCCATTTGTTAACAAAGTTTTTGTCTGTATACCAGCCGAGCAGTTTGTTATTTTTCAGACTAATCTTTGGCTCATCGATATACGTGTCCGAATCTACGGTTATCTTATTTAGTTTTGTATTCGTAAATGTACAAAAATCCACTGTGTTCGATCCATAAGAACACGAGTCTACTTTTTTCCAGTTCTCAAAGTGAAAATCTACGATATCGATTGTGAAATCTGCTATCGTAAATGTTTTGCCAAACGAAAAGCCCTTTAGCTTTTTCCCAAACTTTTTCTCCAAATCGAGCTCGAATTTAAGCTCTATGGATATCTCAAAATCAATATCAATGTTCACACATTCTACATGCTTTGTTGACCAGGTGACTGCTGTCTTCACGCCCAAAAACAGCTCCATAGACATCAATTTTCCGAGCAAGGACAAATGCAGTTCTACCGCTGGTACAAGGCCGCATGTTATCTCAATTTTCCCATCAAAGGAGACTTTCGGTGCGGAGCGAGTTTTGAATTTTTCCATGGAAGACGTGGCAGGAGAGTAATGGAAGCCATATTTCCCGCCCAGGATCTGCATGTTGATCGTGGCAGAGCCTTCCGCGTTTATCCGGAGGTAAACCGCACAATCGACATTCACTACAAAAACAGAACAAAGCGTAACCTTTCCCAGGTATACACTTGCAGGTTGTTTATTCTTTCTCAGCTTTTTGTGGCCTTCATCATTATTCCCGGCGCCGGAAAGCGTGATCTTCGCATTCAGTGTCGGTTCAAGCGAAAGATCGCATTTTTTCAGTCCATCACCCGAATAATCAAATTCGAATTTTCCGGTCAACGAAAATGCACCCGTTGCCGTAAGTTTAATGTGATCGAAAATCTCCTTTTCGTACTCGATATTCACGCTGCCGCCAAGCTCATGCGCAAGTCCCTTTTCCTGTGTTACTTCTACGCCGTCCGCCCATTCAGCCGTGCTCCAATCCGGCAAAAGTTCCTCATTCACCTGATAGCGCGTAACAACATTCTTCAGATCTGCAATCTCGATACTGGCGATCACATCATCGCCGTCCGCCTTCAGGGAAAGCACCTGGTAGGCAAGACCGAATCGCTCACCCTGCGTCTTATCAGGCACATAAAAGACGCTCCCCTTCTTCAGAAGTGCAGCTTCCTGTTTTGCAAACCGGATCGTTGTATCGTTCAAGAGCGTCCAACGTCCACTCGCGGCATAAGAATAGTCAACAACAGTCTCTAAAAGCGTATAATACCGGTTGCTCGAGAGATTTTTACTGTCAAATCCATGCTCTTGCGCAAAACTGAGAACTCTCGTTCCGTTATAGCCAAGCAGCTTCACATCCAGACCGCGAAATGCGCTTCCGGCGATCTGCGTGACATTACCATGCACATATATTTTTTTCAATGCTGTGTTCTCGACAAATGCATTCTTGCCGATCGATGTCACATAGTGCCCATCGATTGCATCCGGAACCGACAGCTCTGTGACGGAAAGATCTCGATACCCCAAAACCTCCGCATAACCCGCCTGATCCACCGTGTATATCCACGGATCGTCCGGAGGATCCACCGGCTGTGCTGCATCTGCCTGGGTAGAATCTTCCGCGCCGGAAGTCAAATCCGTCTGGTTTGCTTCCGCCTGTGTTTCTTGCAGTGGAGCGTCCGCGTCCGCATCCGCATCCGTTTTAACAGATTCTTCCGCCAAACGCATATCCTCTGCATCCGGCTCAACCGTATCGCTGTTTTCTGCCGGTTTTGCAAGTTCTGCCGCCAATGTCTGCATTGGCATAACCGAGATCAGCATAACAGCACACAGCAGCATAGCAATGATTCTCTGCAGTTTCTTCATCTCTTCTCCTCCTGATTGGATATTCTCCTCAGATCATTTTTACAAGTGCAAAATCACGATTCATCCATAAAAAGCAAAAACTTCTATTTATCAAATTATACCAAGCAAATAGTGTCATGACAACACTTTTAAACAAAAATCAAGAAAATGTTTGATTTTTTTTGTGTAAAGCGGCGGCATCATAATGCGTGCCCAGCTTTTCGCCTTCTTCGCATTCATAGAAAAACGTTATCGGACTTCTTTAACGGAAAAGTAAGCCCTTTTTAAGAGAGAATTCAAAAGCGAAAAAAACAAAGCCTGACGCAAAGCGTCAGGCCTCGTAAGGTTGGCTCAGCCCCAGGCGGGCTGACAGCGTGCTACCGGTTAACAGCACACAAAAAATCAATTACTTGTTCGGGCACATGGATCTGAACTTCTCGGCCATTTCGTGGTCCCAGTTCCACTGATCATGCAGCCATCCGAGGAAGCAAAACGGGCAATCCCAATTCATGAATTTTACTCTCCTTTCGTGTTTTGGAACAATTTTTATCAGTTCCAGAAAAATATTACCATAAATCGACCGTTTTTGTCAAGTATTTCTTTCCTTTTTGTAACAGATTCGTTTTTCATGCATTTTTTCATGCATCTGTCGCAAAACCGGCACTTGCGTCCACTGCTCCCAAAATGCACCAGATGCACAAACGCCCGCCGGATATCCGGCGGGCGTTGGGGAATTTGGGATCTGGTTTACTTCGCGTAGTCGACGGCCTTGGTCTCGCGCAGGAGATTGACCTTGATCTGACCGGGGTAGGTCAGCTCGTCCTCGATCTTCTTGGCGATGCCGCGCGCGAGCAGCACCATCTGATCCTCCGAGACCTCCTCGGGCTTGACCATGATGCGGATCTCGCGGCCGGCCTGAATGGCAAAGCAATTGGCGATGCCGGGGAAGCTCTTGGTGACTTCCTCAAGCTTTTCGAGACGCTTGACATAGTTCTCGATGTTCTCGCGCCGGGCGCCGGGGCGCGCGGCGGAGATGGCGTCGGCCGCCTGCACGAGGCAGGCAACGACGGTGTGCGGCTCCACATCATTGTGGTGCGCCTCAATGGCGTGGATGACTTCCTCGGACTCCTTGTACTTGCGGGCGATGTTGACGCCGATGGACACGTGGCTGCCCTCGACCTCATGGTCGATGGCCTTGCCGATGTCGTGCAGGAGACCGGCGCGCTTGGCGGTGGCCACGTCGACGCCGAGCTCGGCAGCGAGCAGGCCGGCAATGTGCGAAACCTCGATGGAGTGGTTGAGCACATTCTGGCCGTAGCTGGTGCGGTACTTCATGCGGCCGAGCAGCTTGATGAGCTCGGGATGCAGGCCGTGAATATTCGTCTCGAAAACGGCGCGCTCGCCCTCGGCCTTGATGGTGGCGTTGACCTCTTTCTGCGCCTTGGCGACCATTTCCTCGATGCGGGCGGGATGGATGCGGCCGTCCTGAATGAGCTTTTCGAGCGCGATGCGCGCGACTTCGCGCCGCACGGGGTCGAAGCTCGAGAGCGTAATGGCCTCGGGCGTGTCGTCAATGATGAGGTCGCAGCCGGTGAGCGTCTCGATGGCGCGGATGTTGCGGCCCTCGCGGCCGATGATGCGGCCCTTCATCTCGTCGTTCGGCAGCGGCACGACCGACACGGTCACTTCGCTGGCGTGGTCGGCAGCGCAGCGCTGGATGGCGGTGGCGATGATCTCGCGGGCGCGGCTGTCGGCCTCGTCCTTGTACTGCGCCTCGATCTCCTTGACCATGAGCGCCTGCTCATGCACCACATCGTCCTTCAGGCTGTTGATGAGGAAGGCCTTGGCCTCCTCGACCGTATAGCCGGAGATCTTCTCAAGCAGCTCCATCTGGGTCTTCTTGAGCTGGTTGATCTCATTCTGCTTGGCATCGATCGCGGCGATCTTCTGGTTGAGGGCGTCGGTCTTTTTGTCGAGCGCATCCGTCTTGCGGTCGAGCGTCTCCTCTTTCTGCTGCAGGCGGCGTTCCTGCTTCTGCAGCTCCGAACGGCGCTCCTTGACCTCACGCTCGTACTCCGAGCGGCTCTTGTGGATCTCCTCCTTGGCTTCGAGCATGGCTTCGCGCTTTTTGCTCTCGGCACTCTTAATGGACTCATTTATGATCTGCTTGGCCTTTTCTTCCGCACTGCCGATCTCGCGCTCCGAGACCTTTTTGCGGTAAAGCACGCCAAGGATACAACCAACCACAAGCGCTGCGATGATACAACCGAGTGCTACTGGTATTGTCATTATGAAATTGTGATCCTCCGTTTCTTCAGATTTTGTTTTACGATATTTTTTCAAGTTGGAAAAGGCGGGTCATCAAGCGCACCCGCCGGGAACATAACGATATTTGTGGCGGCGCTCCATCCACCGCCAAAAATACAATCACATTATTCTAACTTTATTCCGGACAGATGTCAAGTACCGCCAGCCGTCCGGCGGATTCTTTTCTGGACAGCGCCGCCGCGCTGTACTATAATATAGGCCATCGGCAAAGCCTGCGAAGGGAGGCGACACGCATGGCAGCGCTCCGCTATGTCCTGCCCGCGGCGGCCATCACGCTCACGCTCGCGCTGCTGGCGCATCTGTTTTTGCCCGCGCGCGCGCCGCTGCCCCGCCGCACGTCCCGGCGCGGCGGCATCGGCATCGCCGTGCTGACGGCGGCGTATGCCGTCGTGGCCTTCTGCAATCTCGGCTCCGCGCACGATCCGCAGCGATTCTGCACGTTCGAAGCAGGCGAATCGGCCGTGCTCGCGCTCGAGCGCGAGACCGTCATCGGCGCCGTGTGGTATTATCCCGGCCTGTCCACGGGCGAATACACCATCGCCTACTCCGCCGACGGCGTGACCTTCACGCCCGCCGGCACGATGCCGCAGGGCTATGCCGACCTCTTCAAGTGGCTGCAGCCGCAGATGGCGGACGGCGCACCCGCAGTGGCGGCCTACGTGCGCATCACGGCGAGTGCGCACATGGAGCTCGGCGAGCTCGCGCTCTATGACCCGCAGGGCGAGCGCATCGGCGTGCGCGGCATTTCCGGCCCGCAGGACGCGGACGCCCTCTGCGACGAGGCCGACACCGTGCCCGCGGCGTCCACGTATTACAACAGCACCTATTTTGATGAGATCTACCACGCGCGCACGGCCTATGAGCACCTGCGCGGCGTGTATCCGTATGAAGTCTCGCACCCGCCGCTCGGCAAGGAGATCCTCTCGCTCGGCATCGTGCTCTTCGGCATGACGCCGCTCGGCTGGCGCTGCATGGGCACGCTCTTCGGCGCGGCCATGCTGCCGCTGATGTGGGATCTGCTGCGCCGGATGTTCCGCGACGACCGCGTGGCGCTGTGCGGCGCGGCGCTGCTGGCGTTTGATTTCCTGCACCTGACGCAGACGCGTATCGCCACCATCGACAGCTTCGCCGTGTTTTTCATCCTGCTCATGTACCTGTTTTTGTACCGGTACGTTACGGAGGGCAGGCTCCGGCACCTCGCCGCCTGCGGCATCACGTTCGGCATCGGCGCGGCCACGAAGTGGACGTGTCTGTACGCCGGAGCGGGGCTCGGCGTGCTCTGGGTGCTGCACTGGGTGTTTGCCGGCGTGCGGGCGCACCGCGGCGGCGACGGCTGCCGGTATACGCGCAGACTTATCGGCAACATCGGCTTCTGTCTCGTGTTTTTCGTGCTCGTCCCGGGCATGATCTATTACGCGAGCTATTACCCCTACGGCGCGGCGCACGGCCTGCACGGCGCAGGCATGTATTTTACGCGCGAATACGCCGCCATCGTGCTGGAAAACCAGCGCTTCATGTTCACGTATCATTCCGGCCTTGTCGCCACGCATCCGTATGCCTCGCGCTGGTGGCAGTGGCTGCTCGACCTGCGGCCGATCCTCTACTACCTGTCGTACGGTGAGGGAACGGTGTCGACCATCGGCGCGTTCGTCAATCCCCTGCTGTGCTGGGGCGGGCTGCTGGCGCTGCCGGTGCTCGCATACCGCGCGGCCAAGCGCGACCGCACGGCGCTGTTCATTCTCGTCGGCTATCTGGCGCAGGTGCTGCCGTGGGTGTTCATCTCGCGCCTGACGTTCGAGTACCACTACTTTGCGGCGACGCTCTTTCTCGTGCTCGCGCTCGGGTACGTGTTCGACCGGCTGCGGCAGCGCGGCTATCTCGGCATCGTGTATGCCTTCACGGCGGCAAACGGCGTGCTGCTCGCGCTGTTTTACCCCGTGCTCACGGGCGTGACCGTCGCGCGCGACTACGCCTGGAATGTGCTCAAATGGCTCCCGGACTGGCCGTTTTAACGCCGGGAAATTTCAGAAATCGAGGTATTTTTTATGATTGCGATCGGATGTGACCACGGTGGCTTTGCCCTCAAGCAGGAGGTCATGCGCCATCTCGACGAGCTGGGGCTCGCCTACAAGGACTTCGGCACGTACAGCGAGGAGAGCTGCGACTACCCCATCTACGGCGAGGCCGTCGCCCGCGCGGTCGCGGGCGGGGAGTGCGAGCGCGGCATCCTCATCTGCGGCACCGGCATCGGTATCTCCATCTCGGCCAACAAGGTCAAGGGCATCCGCGCCGCCCTGTGCGGGGACTGCTACTCCGCCGAGATGACCCGCCGCCACAACGACGCAAACATCCTTGCCATGGGTGCGCGCGTGCTCGGCCCGGGGCTCGCGCTCAAGATCGTGGACACGTTCCTCAACACTGAGTTCGAGGGCGGCCGCCACGCGCGGCGCATCGCGCTCATCAGCGACATTGAAAACCGCGGCTGAGGCCGCCTGACCCAAAGGAGGTGTGCCGATGCGCGCCAATCGCAAAAACGTTTACCGCGCCCGGCGCAGCCGGGGGCGTGTGTGGCCGGTGATCCTGTGGATCCTCGCGGTGCTGATCGCACTGGCGGTCATCCTGTTTTTCACCGGGCAAAAATACATCGTCTATGACAGCGACGGCTCCCTGCACGTCGTCTTCCCCATCATGGAGACCGCCGCACCCACGACCGCCGACGACAAGCCCGCATCGGTCGACACCGAGGTCGTGCGCGAGGAGCCGGACTACTCCGGCATCATCGCCGACGCGGGCAAAAATCTCTCCGAGCTGCACGCGCAGTACCTGACGGCCGACAAGATCACGGCCGACGGGCTCACGCGCGCGGCGTCCGCCGTGAAGGCGGCGGGCGGCAACGCCCTCGTGCTGCAGATGAAAGCGCCCGGCGGCACGCTGAGCTGGAAGTCCGGCGTCTCGGATGCGTCGGCCTACGGCGTCAACGGCACGGCCGACCTCGCCGACGCGATCCAGACCGTCAAGGGGCAGAACATTTATCTCGTCGCCGTCGTGAGCACGTGCGTCGACACGCTCATGGCCGAGCGCTACGCCGCCACCGCGCTCCAGACCGCGTCCGGCAGCGCGTATACCGACGGCTCCGGCGGCTGGGTCGACCCGTATAACGACTTCACGCGCACGTACCTCGTCAGCCTCTGCAAGGAGCTGCACGACCTGGGCTTTGACGAGGTCGCGTTCTCGTACCTGCAGCAGCCGCTCGCGGCCACAGAGCTCCAATATCCGTCGCAGAGCGGCACGCCCTCGCGCACGGACGCGGTCGTCTCGCTGGCAAAGTACCTGCGCACGAATCTGGCCGCCACGGGCCTGCGCGTGAGCGCGGTCGTGAGTGCGGACTCCATCCTGCAGGACAGGGCCGCGCAGTCCGGCCAGGACATGGCGGTGTTCCCGAAGCTGTTTGACCGCGTGTGCGTGTTCGCCACGACCGACAACGTCTCCACGCTCCAGAACGCCATCGCGGCCGACAGCAGCTTTGACGCCGCGACGCGCTTTGTGCCGTTTCTCGCCAAGGCGCCGGAGAGCGGCAGCTATGTCACCACTGGCTGAGCCCCGGCGCACAAAAGAAAAGCCGACCGGCGTGACCTTTCGGTCACGCCGGTTTTTTCTCTGCCATGGCAAAGCGCCGCTTTGCGCCGGATCGGGAGGCGCGGTTTTATCAGTCGGCAGTCCCTTTTGTGATGACCGGCTTTCCCTCCGCATCCAACAACGGCGTCAATCCACCCGCATATCCGCTTGCGATAAAGAGATAATTCACGCCCGTCTCTTTATCCACATAGATCGTTTTTGCGCCCATGAAACCGCCTTCCTGATACACGATCTCGAAGCGTTTCTCTTTTTTCATGTTAGGCAAACCTCCGAATTCTGAGTTTGCATCCTGCTTGTCCTCATCTTACCACACATCTGCGGCCATCACAACAGCCGCCGCAGCGGGCGCTATCTGTCCCAGCAGGTTCGTTTATCCGCCTCCGTGATCGGGCGAATGACCCTGCACGGATTGCCGACGGCGACCGAATCGCTCGGGATGTCCCTGACGACGACGCTGCCGCCCCCGATCACGACATTGCTCCCGATCGTGACGCCGGGCATGACCTGCACGCCGCCGCCGATCCACACATGATCGCCCACGGTGATGGGATAGGCATACTCCAGTCCCAGCTCGCGGCGCGCGGCGTCGATCGGATGCCCGGCCGTATAAAACCCGCAGTTCGGCGCCACAAACACATAGTCGCCGAACGTCACCGCGGCACAATCCAAAATGACGAGATTGTGGTTAGCGTAAAAGTGCTCCCCGAGCCGGATGTTGTAGCCGTAGTCGCACCAGAACGGGGCCGTCACGCAAAACGCCTCGCCTGTTTTCGCCAGAAGCCGCCGGAGGATCTTCCGCTTTCCGGCCTCGTCCGACGGCCGCAGTTGATTGTAGGCGTAGCACAGCTCCTTTGCCCGCACGCGATCCTCGCAGAGGGCGCTGTCGTTGGCGTCATACAGCTTTCGGTTTTGCATTTTCTCCCGCTCGGTCATACACATTCCTCCTGCAGGTCCCGGCCTCCCGGCCTGTTGCCTCTCATCTTACCACACATCCGCGACCATCACAACAACAGCCGCAGCGGTTTGCGCCGTTGCGGCTGCTGCCTGTTTTCTTCTCCGCGTGCCTCACTGCTTCGGCTGCTTGACGGCAAACACATGCATTGCCATGCCGAGACCGGTCACGCCGCAGAACACGCGGTGCATGACACGCGCCTGCTTCTCACCGATCTTTTTGGCCATGGCGTGCGTATAGTTCAGGCCGAGGATGCCCGAGCCGATGACCGAACCGCTGACGACGGCGGGCACATCCGCCTTGCCCGTCGTGAACGCCTGCACCGTGTGCACGCCCGCGCCGAGGCACAGCAGCCCCGCGCCCGCGCCGTGGATGAGCATGCGCAGGCTGTGGTGCGCCTTGCCCCACTTTGTGTGCTTGAGCACGGCCTCCGCGCCGTCGATGGCGTAGCCCGCCGCGCCGATCCACGGCCAGATCTTCTGATACTTGCCGAGGGTATTCATGATCTTGCAGTCACATTTTTTCATGGTCGAGTGCCTCCTGAGCATTCATTTTTGGTTCTATCTGCAGCCCGGCGCGCAGCCGGGACAGGGCTTCGGAATCGTTTTCCACCTCGCGCGTGACGAGCACGACGAGCTGCACATCCGAGAGATCGCTCACCGCCGCCAGGCAGTCGAGCAGCCGCAGCACCGCCGCGGCGTACCGCACGGGAAAGACCACGTCGCGGTCGTCGAGCGCGTCCATGCCGTGCCGCCAGACGATCGCCTGCGCAAGGCACGTCTGCTGCACGGGCGTGAGCCGCGGCGGTGGGCAGGCATCGAGCGCGGCCACGCGCCGCAGCAACTCCGGCCAGCGCGCATCGAGCGGCTCCGGCGAGGCGAACGCCGTCGCCAGCGCAGCCGGCGCCATCGGCACGGGCACCGCGTCTGCGTATCCTGCCGGCACCCCGGCAGCAAGTGCCGCAATGCGGTGCCGGTCAAGCCGGCGCTGCGCTGCGCACGTAAGCGCGTGCGCAGCCGCGAGATTTTCATACACCGTGTGTCCCGGGCGGCTCAGCAGTGCCAGCACCCGGTCGCGCACGGCCGTGAGCGCGGCCGTCAGCCGCCGCTCCCTTGCGCCCGGCAGATAGCCGTCATCCGGCAGCGGCGCGGAGACAAAGCGCAGCGGCGTGCGGCGCGCAAGCGTCAGCCGCGCGACCTCCGGGCACGCGAGCGAGAGCCCCTGCTCCACCCGGTCGCACAGCAGCACCTCCCAGCGTGGGAAATCCCGGCACGTGCGGCAGAGGCTGTCCGCGCCGAGCGTGCGCTGCAGCTCGCACAGGCCGTCCGCGCACAGAAACGGGCAGCGGCCGTCCGTCTGCGCAAAATATGTGTCGCCGTCGGCGTCAACGCGCAGCACGCGCCGGAGCTTTGCCGCCAGCGGATGCTGCAGGCGCAGATAGGCGTCCTGCGCGTCCGGGTCGACAACGATCTCCCACGCGGCGCAGCACGTCTGCGGGCACGCCCCGGCCAGGCACCGGAACGCGGCATAATCGTCGGGTTGGGTCTGGTACATGGCGGCCTCCTTGAGATACAGAAAGTGCCTTCATTGTAACACATTCCGCCCCGCAAGAAAAGGGACGTTGTGCACCTCCGTGCGTAAAAAACAGACGGACACCGAAATGTCCGTCTGTTGGTGGTTTCTGACCGGCCGGCAGCTTACTGCTTGACCAGATCCATGAGGTTGATGATGCCGCGCGGGCAGATTTCGGCGCAGTGGCCGCAGCCGACGCACTTGTCATAGTCGATCGTGGACAGGAAGTTCTCGATCTTGATGGCTTCCGCCGGGCATTCGCGCTGGCACTTCATGCAGCCGATGCAGCCGACGTCGCAGATCTTGCGCGTGACGGCGCCCTTGTCCTGATTGCGGCAGCCGACGAGCACAGCCTGCTTATACGGCACCTTCTCGATGATCTTCTTCGGGCAGGCATCGGCGCAGGCCATGCAGCCGACGCACTTGTCGCGGTCGACCTTGGCAACGCCGTTGACGATGTGCATGGCGCCGAACTTGCAGGCCTTGGCACAGTTGCCGAGACCGATGCAGGCGAAGCGGCACTCCTTGTTGCTCTTGCCGCCAAAGAGCATGGCGGCCTGGCAATCCTGGGGTCCTTTGTAGTTGAAGCGCTTGACGGCAACGCCCTCTGCGCCGGAGCACGGCACGAACGCGACCATCTTCTCCTCCGCACCGGCGGAGACGCCCATGATCGCAGCGATCTTATCGGCAGCTTCCTGGCCGCCGGCAACACAGCAGTTGACCGGAGCCTTACCCGCCGCGACCGCAGCGGCATAACCGTCGCAGCCGGGGTAGCCGCAGCCGCCGCAGTTGGCGCCGGCGAGGCACTCACGCACCGCTTCCTGCTTGGGGTCGACTTCCACATGGAAGATCTTGGCGGCGAACGCCAGCAGCGCGCCAAAGACGGCGCCCATGATGCCGAGGACGGCAATTCCTTCGAGAATCAAAGTAAAATCCATATTCAAGCCCTCCTTAGCCGATCTTCATGCCGGAGAAGCCCATGAAAGCCAGGGCCAGCAGACCGGCGGAGACGAGGCAGATCGGGAAGCCCTCGAAGCACTCCGGATAGTCGGCAAACTCGAGCTTCTCGCGCACGCTTGCGAACAGGCAGATGGCGAGCATGAAGCCGAGACCGCCGAACACGCCGTAGACCACGCTCTGCACAAAGCCGAAGCTGTACTGCGTGTTGAGCAGCACGACGCCGAGCACGGCGCAGTTGGTGGTGATGAGGGGCAGGTAAATGCCGAGCGCGGAGTACAGGGCCGGGATGGACTTTTTGAGGAACATCTCGATGAACTGCACGAGCGCGGCGATGACGAGGATGTAAGCGATCGTCTGCAGGAAGCCCAGGCCGAGCTTGACGAGCAGGCAGTTGACGAGCCAGCAGATGGCGGACGCCAGGCCCATAACGAACGTGACGGCGAGACCCATGCCGGCGGCGGTGTCGATCTTGCTCGAGCAGCCGAGGAACGGGCAGCAGCCGAGGAACTGCGAGAAAATGAAGTTATTCGTCAGGACGGCGCTGAGGATGATGGCAAAAATACTGGTTGTAGAACTCATGTTATGCCGCCTCCTTTTCCTGCTCTGCGAGCGCTTTTTCTTTGGCTTCCTTCTTCTCGGCGGACTTGCGCAGTGCGTACTGCATGAGCGCGATCAGGCAGCCGAGCGTAATGAAGCCGCCGATCGGGAGCGTGAGCACGAGCGCGCCGTACTCAGCCGGGAAGATCTGAATGCCGTTGCCGGTGCCGATGACACCGCCGATGGTGTTGAAGATGCCGGTGCCGAAGCTGCCCTTGCCGAGCAGCTCACGGATGACGCACATGGCAATGAGCACGAGCGTATAGCCGAGGCCCTGGAAGATACCGTCGAAGAACGACGGGCCGACGGGGTTTTTCTGGCAGAACGCTTCTGCGCGGCCGATGATGATGCAGTTGACAACGATCAGCGGGATGAACACGCCCAGAGACGCGCTCAGTGCGGGGACGTAAGCCTGCAGCAGCAGGTCGACGATCGTGACGAAGCCGGCGATGACCAGCACGAAGATGGCCAGACGGATATCGTTCGGAATGACTTTGCGGATGAGGGAAATGACCACATTGCAGCACGTCAGAATGATGAGCACGGACAGGCCCATGCCGATGCCGTTGAAGAGGCTGGTCGTGATGGCCATGGTGGCGCACATGCCGATGAGCTGCACGAGAACCGGGTTGTTGGTAATGAGGCCTTCCTTGAACTGTTGTTTGATATTCATGTTTCAGCCCTCCTTAACCCAGCGACTTGGCCGCGTTGATGACGGTCTGCACTTCGTTGACGACGGCGCGGGACGTGATCGTCGCGCCGGAGATGGCTTCGATGGTGCCCTTGTCCTTCGTCAGGGCAAGGCCGTCGCCCTGGCCGACCAGATTGTCACGCCAGGCGCCTTCATTGGTGTCGGCCGCCTTGGCGCCGAGGCCGGAGGTCTCGGAGTGCTTGGTGACGTACACGCCGGTGCAGTTATAGTCGCTGTCAAGGCCGACGACCATGGTGATCATGCCCTGTGCGCCGGAGAACGTAGTCTCGGCGACGTAGCCGGCCTGCTGGCCGCCCGCAGTGGCGGTGCTGAGCTTGGTGATGGTGCCGTCGTTCTCAAAATCGGCCTGCTCGGTGTATTCGTCGGCCGCGAGGACGTTGGCGTATGCGTTTTTGGTCGTCTCAGCCGCGCGCATATCAATGGTGTCCTTCGTCATCTCGTAAATGAGGCCGAGGGCGAGCGCCATGATGGCAGACACGGCAAAGAGCACGAGCGCGAGCTTGATGATCTGGCCGCCGCCGGATTTCTTTTCAGTCTTTTCAGCCATTTGCAGCAGCCTCCTTTGCTTCTTTCTTCGCAGCCTTTGCAGCGGCCTTCTTGGCCTTGACGTCCTCGCGGCTGACGCCGAACTGACGGCGCTGGGTGTGCTTGTCGAACATCCATGCGCAGCAGTTCATGATGAGGATGGCAAAGGAAACGCCCTCCGGGAAGCCGCCGAACACGCGGATGAGCACGGTCAGCGCGCCGCAGCCGACGCCGTAGATGATGCGGCCGGGAGCGGTGACGGGGCTGGTGCTGTAATCGGTCGCCATGAAGAAGGCGCCGAGCAGCAGGCCGCCGGACAGGAGGTTGTCGAGCATCCACTGGACGTGGGTGTAGCCGCCGCCATTCTTGCTGCCGAAGATGAGCGTCAGCAGCGCGACGGAGCCGATGAACGACACGGGGATGTGCCAGGTGATGACCTTGCGGCACAGCAGGTACACGCCGCCGATGAGCAGCGCGAGCACGCTCACTTCACCGAGGCAGCCGGGCATGGTGCCGAGGAACATGGACTTAAAGGTATAGTACTGCGGCAGCGCCTCGCCGGCCTTCATGTAGCTGAGCGGGGTGGCCATGGTGGTCGCGTCCGCGCCGATGACGGACGTCAGGCTGCTGGGCACGACCCAGGTGGTCATGAACAGCGCATAGGAGGCCAGCAGGAACGCACGGCCGGCGAGCGCCGGGTTGAGGAAGTTCTTGCCGATGCCGCCGTAGAGCTGCTTGACGACCACGATGGCGAAAAATGCGCCGATGATCGGCAGCCACCACTTGCAGTTGGCGGGCAGGGTGAACGCGAGCAGAATGCCGGTAACTACGGCGGACAGATCGCCGATGGAGTCGGGCTTTTTCATGAGCTTGCGGTAAGCCCACTCGAAGAACACACAGGACACGATGGACACGGCCAGCGGGATGAGCGCCTGCGCGCCGAACTGCCACACGCCGACGCACAGCGCCGGGAGGAGGGCAATGATCACATCGAGCATGATCTCGCGGGTGCCGCGCTTGGCGCGAACCTGAGGCTGATAGGCAGCGTCAAAGGTATATTCTTTCGGTGTCATTTCGTTTCAGCCTCCTTTGCAGCGGCTTCCGCGCGCGCCTTTTCTTCTGCCGCGCGGGCGGCGAAGAGGAGCTTTGCGGTCTTGAAGGTATGGGTCAGGGGCAGACGGCCCGGGCAGTTGTACGAACAGCTGCCGCACTCGAAGCAGTCGAGAATGTGGTACTTCTCCATGTTCTCGAAGTCGCGGTTCTGATAGTACTTGTACATGTACACCGGCTCGAGCTTCATCGGGCAGACGGTCAGGCACTTGCCGCAGTGGATACACGTCGGATTTTCGACCGAGCGGTCTTCCTTATCGGTGAAGAACAGGATGCCCGCGGTACCCTTGATGTTGGGCGCCTCGAGATTCGTGGCGATCAGACCCATCATGGGGCCGCCGAGGACGATCTTCTTCGGCTCGACGACGAAGCCGCCGCACTGCTCGACGATGTAGCTGAACGGGGTGCCGAAGCGGCACTGCAGGTTGTAGGACTTATCGCCCATGGCGCTGCCGGCGACGGTGAGGACACGCTCAATGCTGGGCATGCCTTCGTAGCAGGCGCGGTAGATGGCGTAAGCCGTCTGGGTGCTGATGACGTTGCAGCCGACGCCGGACGGCAGGCCGCCGGGCTTGACCTCACGGTTCGTGATGGCCTTGATCTGCATTTTCTCGGCGCCCTGGGGGTACTTGACGTTCTCCGGCACGATCTCCACACCGTACTGCGCGGGATTCTTCGACAGGAGCAGGTCGATGGCGTCCTGCTTGTTCTTCTCGATGCCGTAGTAAGCCTTATCGAGGCCGGACGCGATGCGCGCCAGCTCGATCCCCTTGAGCAGCTCCTCCGGGTGATTCTTCATGGTCAGGTGGTCGCCGTTGAGGTACGGCTCGCACTCTGCGCCGTTGATGATGAGGGTATCGACCTTGCCAAGGCCGCCGCGGATCTTGAACGCGGTCGGGAACATGGCGCCGCCGTGACCGACGATACCGGCCTCGCGGATGCGCTCGAGGATGGCCTCGGGATCCTTCATCTGCTCGGGCGTCAGGGGCGCGAGATCCGTGCAGGGGGTGTCCTGGAAGTCATTTTCGATCACGATCGCGGGGATCATATCGCCCAGGGGGTGGGGTCTCGGCTCGATGGCAACCACCTTGCCGGAGACGGTCGCATGGATCGGCGCGGAGACGGGTGCCGGATTGTCAGCGATCTTCTGACCCATCTTCACGTAATCGCCCACCGCGACCAGCGGTTTGCAGGGTGCGCCGATATGCTGCATCATCGGAAGCACGACCTGCGGCGGAGGAGCAATGACGGTCACCGGAACGTCCGGCGCCTTCATGTAGTTGGGATGAACTCCGCCATGAAACTTAAAGGGCATTTGCATCACCTCTCTATTTTTTGACCCACATATAGTAGCACACCAACCCATTTTCGTCCACCAAAAATGGCGGAAAAACATCAAATTGTACTAATTTAAATATTAACGAACCTGCAAAAACACTGACAAATTCAACTTTTCCGGAAACTTTGCATCATTTTGTGCATCCTGGCGAATTTTCACACCGGGCGGCGGACGGGCGGTCAGAAAAAATTCTGCGTTCAGGGCTTAACAAGCGCGCAAAAATCCTGTAAAATAAAAAAATGATCTGCCGGCGCGCGCCGCCGGCGGGAAAAGGAGGCCACGTTATGCTGACACCCTGGGCGGATACGCTCGACCGCGCGCAGCCCCTGCCGGAGTATCCCCGGCCGCAGATGGTGCGCGACAGCTACCTGAATCTCAACGGCCCGTGGAGCTACGCGATCACGACGAGCGCGCAAAAGCCCACGCAGGCCGACGGCACGATCCTCGTGCCCTTCTCGCCCGAGAGCGAGCTGTCCGGCGTGGGACACGTCCTGCAGCCGGAGGAATATCTGTGGTATATCCGCACGGTCACGCTGCCGGACGGATTCAATATCGGCCGCGTGCTGCTGCACTTCGGCGCCGTCGACCAGATTGCGACCGTGTGGTGCAACGGCGTGGAGCTGACCACGCACACGGGCGGCTATCTGCCGTTCACGGTGGACATCACCGAGGTGCTGGCCGAAGAGAACACGATCCTCGTGTGCGTGCGCGATGCGACGAACAAATCCCAGCTCCCGCGCGGCAAGCAGACGCTGCGCCCGCACGGCATCTGGTACACACCGCAGAGCGGCATCTGGCAGACGGTCTGGCTCGAGAGCGTGCCGCAAAATTATATCCGTTCCCTGCATGTGACGCCGCTGTTCGACGCGCACCAGGTGGAGATCACCGTCGAGGGCACCGGCCAGTGCACGATCGACCTCGAGGGCAAGCGCTTCACGTTCCCGGCGGGCGTGCCGGCGCACGTGCCGGTGCAGACGTTCCGCCCCTGGTCGCCGGAGCAGCCGACGCTCTACCCCTTCAGCGTGACGCTCGGGGACGACACGGTTTACAGCTACTTTGCCATGCGCAAGTGCAGCGTCGAGACGGATGCGAACGGCGTGCGCCGCCTGTTTCTCAACGGCAAGCCGTATTTTCACAACGGTCTGCTCGACCAGGGCTACTGGTCGGACGGGCTCTACACCGCGCCGAGCGACGACGCGCTCGTCTACGACATCCAGCTCGCCAAGGACATGGGCTTCAACATGCTGCGCAAGCACATCAAGGTCGAGTGCGACCGCTGGTACTATCACTGCGACCGGCTGGGCATGCTCGTCTGGCAGGATATGCCCTGCGGCGGCAGGCGCTACGACCCGCTCATCGTCTCGACCCCGCTCGTGACGGGCTGGCACCTCGACGATAGCTGGTACCCCCTCTTCGGCCGCACGAATGTGACGGCGCGCAAGGCGTTTTTGAACGAGCTGCGCGACATGGTCACCACGCTCTACAACCATCCGTGCATCGCCGTGTGGGTGCCGTTCAACGAGGGCTGGGGCCAGTTTGACAGCCAGACGGCCGTGCAGGTCATCCAGTCCGTGGACAAGACGCGCACGATCGACCCGGCCAGCGGCTGGCACGATCAGGGCTTCGGCGATGTGCGCAGCCTGCACGTGTACTTCCAGAAGTACAAATTCCGGCCCGACAAGCTTGGCCGCGCTACGCTGCTCTCGGAGTTCGGCGGCTACACGCACCGCGTCGAGGGGCACGCCCTCGGCGGCAAGAGCGTCGGCTACAAGACGTGCGACGCGCCGCTCTCGCTCGAATACGCGCTCCAGGCGCTCTATGACGAGCAGATCCGCCCGGCCATCGCGCAGGGACTCAGCGCCGCCGTGTACACACAGCTCAGCGATGTGGAGCACGAGGTCAACGGCCTTGTGACGTATGACCGCCGCGTCGTGAAGCTCCCGGTGCAGACGCTGCGCAAGATCTTTTATATCGAAAACGAATAAACGCGGAAAAAACCGCCCGCTGCGATCGCAGCGGGCGGTTGATTTTTGCGTTTCGGGCTCGGCTCAGTACGCCACACCCCAGTAGATCATGCACTTGGCGGGCTTGCCGCACACGGGGCAGACATCGTCGAGGTGCTCCTGCTGAAACGGGATGCAGCGGCTGGACATGCCGGCCTTATCCTTCATCTCGAGCTCGCAAGCGAGGTCGCCGCACCACATGGTCTTGATAAAGCCGCCGTTTTTCTCCTGCAGCTCCTTGGCCTCGGCCAGCGAGTGCGCGGCATAGGTGTGCTCGTCGAGATTGCGCTTGGCCTTGTCGAACAGACCCTGCTGCACGGTCTCGAGCAGCTCGGGGATGCGCGCTTCCAGTTCGTCGAGCGCGACGGTGATCTTCTCACCGTTGTCGCGGCGGACGGCGACGCAGTGGCCGGCCTCGATGTCCTTCGGGCCGATCTCGACGCGCAGCGGCACGCCTTTCATCTCCCAGTTGGCAAACTTCCAGCCGGGGCTGTTGTCGCTGAAGTCGCCCTGCGCGCGCAGACCGGCGGCCTTCAGGCGCGCGACGAGCTCCTCGGCCTTCTCGGTCACGCCGGGTTTATGCGCCGCGATGGGCAGCACGATGACCTGGATCGGCGCGATGTGCGGCGGCAGAACAAGGCCGCTGTTGTCACCGTGGGTCATGATGAGACCGCCGATGACGCGCGTGGACAGGCCCCACGAGGTCTGGTGCGGATAGACCTGCTGATTGTTCTTGTCGGTATAGGTGATGTCGAACGCGCGGGCAAAGCCGTCGCCGAAGTAATGGCTCGTGCCGGACTGGAGCGCCTTGCGGTCGTGCATCATGCACTCGATCGTGTAGGTGTTCACGGCGCCGGCGAACTTCTCCTTGTCGGTCTTGTTGCCGCGGATGACGGGCATGGCCAGCTCCTGCTCGCAGGTCTCGGCATAAATTTCGAGCATCTGCAGCGTCTCCTTGCGCGCCTCTTCCTCGGTGGCGTGCAGGGTGTGGCCCTCCTGCCAGAGGAACTCACGCCCGCGCAGGAACGGACGGGTGGTCTTTTCCCAGCGCATGACGCTGCACCACTGGTTATACAGGCACGGCAGGTCGCGCCAGCTGTGCACGATGTGGCTCCAGTGCTCGCAAAAGAGCGTCTCGGACGTCGGGCGCACGCACAGGCGCTCCGGCAGCTCCTCGCTGCCGCCCATCGTGACCCACGCGCACTCGGGCGCGAAGCCCTCGACATGATCCTTCTCCTTCTGCAGCAGGCTCTCAGGGATCAGCATCGGCATGGACACGTTCTGGTGCCCGGTCGCCTTGAACTTGCCGTCGAGGATCTGCTGGATGTTCTCCCAGATGGCGTAGCCATACGGGCGCAGGATGAACAGACCCTTGACGCCGGAATAATCCACGAGCTCCGCCTTGATGCACACGTCGGTGAACCACTGGGCGAAGTCAACTTCCATATCGGTGATCTGCTCGACCTTCTTTTCTTTGGCCATAAGCGCAACACTCCTCCAGTATGCCGCGCAGAGTTCCCGCGCGGACGTATTTCATAATGTATGGTGTAACTTATATAGTGTATAGAATCCGCCGGCGCTTGTCAAGCGCCAAGCAGCTCCTGCACCGCGAAAATCCCGATCATGACGGCGATGATAAAATACAGCACGACCGCGGCGACGGAGTGCCGCGCCGGCCGGCGGTCAAACAGCTGCCCCGCGCACCAGAATACAAGCAGTGCGGTGCCGATCCAGTAGACCGGGTTGAGCGCGACGGCCATGACCGTCACCTCCACGATCAGCAGCGCAAACACCGCAATCTGCCACGTGCGGATGCACCGCGCACGGCTGTTGCAGTAGATCTCGCGCCAGGCATCAGAAAGCTCCCGGCGCTGGCGGCGGAAAAACGACTCGCGCGGCTTTTTCGGCGCGGCAGCGGGCGTTTCGGGTGCCGTTTCGTGGGCAGTCGCCGGCTCGGACACCGGCGCGGACGCCTCCGCTGCCGGAGTCTCCTGTTCGGGTTCGGTGTAAGGGCGCTCGTGTTCCATGCGTTCCACTCCTTTCCGGTTTTTCGGAAAACCGGGTCTTTTCCCACAGGATACCCCGCCGCCGGCCGCCTGTCAAGCGCCGGTTCCCGGCCGGAAAGTGCATTTTGGGCTTGACCGCACACCATTCGTGCAATATAATATGTAAATTAGAGATGCTATTTCAAGATGCTATTTAACCCCTTGGAGGTGACCATCTATCAACAGACAGAGTTACATGGCGGAGATCAGCAGCCTGCTTGGCCTGATCACCGACGAAAATACCCGTCAGGCGCTCATCGCGCAGATGGAGAACATGTTTGATAACGCCCCTGATGAGGAGCGCCTCATTCAGGAGATCGGCAACCCGACAAAGGTGGCCGTCGCCCTCATCCGCTATGCCGACAGCGGCAAGATCACGCCGGCCGCCGCGCCCGTGGTCGCGCCCGAGCAGGTGCAGCCGAAGCGCGCACCGCAGCCGCAGCCGCGTGCCGAGCAGTACCGCCCGGTCACAACGGCCGCCGCGCAGGCCCCCGCCTCGGCGATGTCGTTTCAGGACATCCCGGAGGAGCCGGCCACCGCGCAGACCCCCGCCTCGGCGATGTCGTTTCAGGACATCCTGGAGGAGCCGGCCGCCGCGCCCGTGCTCGACGGGCAGCTCTCGTTCGACGAGCAGCCCACAGACGATGGCTACTATGACGAGCAGCCCGCGGACGACAGCTACGACGAGCAGCCTGCCGACGACGGCTACTACGACGAGCAGCCGGCAGACGACGGCTACTACGACGAGCAGCCCGCGGACGGCTATGACGGCGCGAGCTATGCCAACGACGGCGAGGACGGCTATTATGACGAGGCCTATTATGATGACGAGCCGGTCTACAAGACGAACGTCTTTCTGGCAATCCTCTACACGCTCGGCGCGATCGTGATCGGCGTGCCGGTCTTTGCGGTGCTGCTGGTGCTGGATCTGGCCGTGCTGGCCGTCGGCGTCGCGTGCGGCGCGGGCGGTGTCGGTCTGATCGCAACGGCCTTCATCGGTCTACCCATGGTGGCGGATATGCTCATTCTGCTCGGCGGCGGCGCCGCCGTGATCGCCATCACGCTTGTCGTGGTGTGGCTGGCCATCTGGCTGTTCATCCGCATGGTCATCGGCTGGATCCGGCTGCTTGTGCGTCTGGGTCAGCGCTGGTGCAGAAAGGAGATCGCCGCATGAAAAAAGCCTGGAAAACCATCCTCATCATCGCCCTGTGCATCCTGATCGTGGGTGAGATCGTGCTGGGCGTCGGCCTTGCAACCGGCGGCAGCCCCGACCGCATCTGGGAAGCGGCGTATGAGCACTACGACATCGGCTCGATCTTTGCCCTCATCAAGTCCTCCGGCATCGCAGACCTGCTGGCAAGCATCGGCCTGTAACGAGAACAAAAATGAGACGGTGGCACACACCGTCTCATTTCATTTTAAAGAGCAGCATGCCACCGGTCATCAGCACGAGCCCCGCCCACTTGCTCCAGCCGAAGGCGAGCTTTTCCGTGCCCATGATGCCGAAGGCGTCGATGGCCGCGGCCGTGGCAAGCTGCGCAATGAGGATCGTCGCCACGGCGAGCGTGGGGCCGAGCCGCCCCATACCCAGCATGACCGTGACCGTGATGGCCAGCGCCAGCACGCCGCCGAACCAGCAGTATTTCGGCGCGGCGCCCAGCGCGGCGAAGCTGCCCGTGCGCCAGAACAGCAGCACCAGCAGCGACAGCACCGCCGCCACGCACTGCACAAAGGCGTTGGTCTCCATCGTGCCGATGTGCTCGGACAGGCGCGTGTTCATCACGCCCTGAATGCTCATCGCCGCGCCGGCGAGGATGCACGCGAGAAATCCACCCAAAATCCATCGGCTCCTTCCGAATAATCCTTGCACTGCCGCCCGGAATGTGCTACACTGTGTTGTACGGGAAAACATTTGCCCACAGCACACGCACAAAGGAGGGGCTGTCCATGGCCGCAGGCAGCAAATCAAAATACTATCTCGTGGAGGCGAGCGTCCTGCCCGAGATCTTCGCCAAGGTGATCGAGGCCAAGGTGCTGCTCGAGACCGGCCAGGTGCGCACGGTGGCGGACGCCGTGGCGCGCGTGGACATCAGCCGCAGCGCGTTTTATAAATACAAGGACTTCGTGTCCCCGTTTCAGGACATGTCGCGCGGCCATCTGGTGACGTTCAACCTCGAACTGCTCGACCGGCAGGGCGTGCTGTCGTCCGTCCTTGCTATTTTTGCCGAAAACGGCGCAAATATACTCACGATTAATCAGAGCATTCCGACCAGCGGCGTCGCGCCTGTGACGATCACGGCCGCGACCGAGAACATGCAGACAACGATGGAGGCGTTCATGGCGGCGCTCAAGGCGGCCGACGGCATCATCCGCGTCCACCTCATGGCCGGCTGAGCGCAAAAAATCACAGCCCCGAACAATAGTTCGGGGCTGTCAGCTTGCCCCAAAGCCCGTGTCGGGCTTTGGGGCAAGCTGACAGCAAGATTGGATTTGAGGCGGGTCTTGCCCCCTCGAGCTCCCCCGCTGCTCTGTTCCTTTTGTGCCTGCGTATGGGGGTTTATCGGGCACAAGTCAAACAGCCCCGAACAATAGTTCGGGGCTGTTTTTTATTTTTTTATTTTTTTCTCTTTTTATTTTGCCTTTTATTCCGTCGTTCCTGTTCAGTCGAGCAGTTGGGCGCGGCCACCGTGCAGGCGGATCTTCCCGGCGCAAAAGCACTTGACCGCCTCGGGCAGCAGCTTCCACTCGGCATCGGTGAGCACGCGGCGCTTGAGCGTCGTGAGATCATCGTCGGCGAGCACGGGCACGGCCGCCTGCAGCAGCACGGGGCCGACGCCGCCGTTTTCGTCCACGAGGTACGCCGTCGCGCCCGTGACCTTCAGGCCGCGCGCGAGCACCGCCTCGTGCACCGCATCGCCGCGCAGATCCTCGAAGGCCGGCACGAGCGACGGCTGCACCGCGATGACCCGGTTGCGGAAGCTCCGGGCCGTCTCGCGGCCGACGCCGGGATAAAATCCCGCGTTGATGACGAGCTCAATGTCCATATCCTTGAGCTTGTTGCGGATGGCCATGTCATAGGACGTATCGTTCGGGAACATGCCCGGCTCGACGACGACGGTCTCGATGCCGGCGTTGCGCGCGCGCTTGAGCGCGTAGGCATTGGCGTCGGACGAGATGACGGCGACGAGCTGCAGCTCCGGGATCTCGCCGAAGAACACGGAGTCGAGCAGGCTTTGCAATTTTGTTCCCTTGCCGGAAACCAGAACGGCGCTGCGGATCATACGCTTGTTTACTCCTTCCCCAGCAGCTCAGCGGCTGTGGCGCGGTTGTTATCCTCCTGCCGGTTGAGCAGTTCGGTGCGGCGGCGCAGCTCCTCGCCACGGTCAGAGAGCGCGACGGCCGAATCGATCAGGTCGGACAGGTCCTTTTCGTTGAGTGCTTCAAACTGCATGTAGTTGTTCTGCTCCACATAGTCGAGAAACGCCGTGACCTTCGGGTCATAGGCGACACCGATGAGCGGCACGCCCTGTCCGGCGGCGAAGATCAGCCCGTGCAGGCGCATGGACACGACAGCCGTCATGCGCGAGAGCACGCCGATCACCTCGCCGGTCGACATCTGCTCGCTGAGCACATAGTAGGGAATGCTCACATGCTCGGTCACAAGCTGGGCGGCCTCGCCGTCCGTGCGGTAGTTGATGCTCACGAACACGGGCGTCAGGCCGTATTTCAGATAGGCGTACACGGCGCCGGCCGCAAACACGGTGGCCTTTTCCTCAAAGCCGGGCCACTTGCGCAGCACGAAGCCGATATATTTTCCGTCGATGTCCATGTCATGCTCGCGCAGAATGCGGTCGATGCGGCTGCGCTCGGCGGCGGGCAGGGTGAGCGCGGGGTCGGACGCGAGGATGATCTCCGGCTCGGTGACGCCGAAGTCGGTCAGCGTCTCGCGGCTGTCCGGCTCGCGGAGGGTGATCTTGTCCACATAACCGTTGATGACGCGCGCGGCGAGCTGCCGGTCGCGCTCGTAAATGATCGGGCCGATGCCGCAGCCATACATCTGCACCTTGCAGCCGCAGCGTTTGGCCATGCGGATCGCACCGAGGTAATACCAGAGACTCAGCCGGCTCGTGACGTCCTGCATGAGGCTGCCGCCGCCGCTGATGAACAGTTGGCTGCGGCGCAGCACACGCCGGATCCGGAAAAAGTGGAAGCGGTGGCAGGCATTGACGCCGCAGGCTCTGCGGGTGTCCTTCGGCCGGCGGGAGAGCACGGTCACGGGCAGGTGCGGGTCGATGCGGTACATCTCGCCGATGATGGCCTGCAAAATGGCATCGTCGCCGGCGTTGCCGAAGCCGTAGGCGCCGCAGATGACCACGCCGTCGCGCACGCCGTCGCGCAGGTTGCGTTCCTTGCGGAAGACGGCGTTGTAGATCTCCAGTTGACACAGGCCGGTGGCCTCCTCGGAGAAGTCGGCCTTGCCGCGCTGATAGAGCGACTCGCCCATCTCATGGCGATAGTCCGCGTCGAGCGCGTAGCGCGCGAGGTAGGCGGCAAGCATGCGCACGTCGCCGGGCTCGAACAGCAGGCCGGTGACACCGTGCTCGATGATGGCCGGCACGCCGCCGACATTCGAGGCGACGGTGGCCAGGTGTGCACGCGCGCCCTCGGGCAGCGCGTAGGGAAACGCCTCCGACACGGACGAGAGCGTGTTGATATCGAGCGCGCCGTAGAAGCTGTCCAGATCGTTGACCCAGCCGAGGAAAAACACGCTGTCCTCCAGGCCGAGCTCTTTTGTGAGCGCCTCGAGCTTTTTGCGCTCCTTCCCGTCGCCCGCGATGGCAAGCCGAAGCTGCGGGCAGGCCTTCTGCGCCAGCGCCACGGCGCGGATGAGCGTCGGAATGTCCTTGACAGGATCCAGCCGGGCGGCAATGCCCGCAATGATGTCCCCTTCGTGGACGGTATAGCCAAACTGCGCGAAATAAGCCGCGCGGTCGGTATGGGGCACGACGTGGGAAAAGTCAAGCCCGTTGTAGATGGAAAAGAGCCGGTTCGGCTCGAAGCCGCGGTCGATCAGCCGCCGGCGGATGGGGTCGGACACGCACACGCGGTAGTCGAGCCGGTGCAGCGCCCAGGTATTGAGCGTGCCGTAGATCATGCGGGCAAACGGCCGGCCGAGATAATCCAGCCGGTAGTCGCTGTGCACGGTGCTGATGACCGGCACATGCACACCGCGCCGCAGCAGCGCGCCCATGACGTTGGCCATGGAGCCGTGACAGTGGACAAGATCATATTCTCCGTCGCGGATGATCCGCTTGAGTGCGCGCAGTTTGGACAGGAAGCCCCCTTCGAGCACCATCGTCGGAATGCCGAGCGCAGCCGCACCGTCGGCAAAGTCGCCGCTGCGGAAGCACACGAGCTGCACGTCGATGATCTGACCGAGATACTTCAGCAGAGAATAAACATGCGTCCGGGCGCCGCCGGTGTCGCCCCCGCTGATGAGGTGGATTACTTTCACTTTGCCCTCCAAAGCACTTGTGCACGCCGGAAAAACACGGTATAATGCGTACACACAGGTGCTGATACATTCGCTGTGTACCGCGCGGCAGATGCAGCGCGATTAGAATATTATACTGTATGATTTCTTTATGGTCAAGTTTTGGAGGCCCGCAATGACGAAAATTTATCTGATCCGGCACGCGGAAGCCGAGGGCAACCTCTACCGCCGCATCCAGGGGCACTGGGACGGGAGCATCACCTCGCTCGGTCTGCAGCAGATCGACGCGCTGGCGCAGCGCTTCCGCCACGAGCACATCGACGCGCTCTATTGCAGCAACCTGTCGCGCGCGCGCGTGACTGCGGAGGCGATCACGCGCTATCATGACATTCCGGCCGTGGCCACGCCGCGCCTGACGGAGATCTGCATGGGCGTGTGGGAAGGGCGCGCCTGGGGCGACGTGGAGCACGACTACCCGGAGCAGATGCACTATTTCAACACCGACCCGGACAAATGGTCCGTGCCCGGCTGTGAGCCGTTCCGCGACGTGCAAAAGCGCATGACCCGCGCCATCCAGGATCTTGCCGCGCGGCACGACGGGCAGACGATCGCCGTCGTGAGCCACGGCATGGCCATCCGCGCCTACCTGTGCACGGTGCTGGGCATCCCGAACAGTGAGATGTCCACCCTGCCCTACGGCGACAACACGTCCGTGAGCCTGCTGCTCGTCGACGGCGAACAGACGACCGTGGAATATTATAATGACAACCGCCATCTGCCTGCCGGGCTGAGCACGTTCGGCCGCCAGACCTGGTGGCACGGCACCGGCAGCGGCGTGGAAGATCTGCGCTATGAGCCGCTGCGTTTCCCGCGCGACGAGGCGTTTTATCTCCAGTGCTACCGGGATGCCTGGCGCAACGTGCACGGCACGGACGAGGGCTTCGTGCCGGAGCTCTATGCCCGCAGCGCCGCCCGCCACGCGCAGGAGCACCCCGGTTCCGTCGTGCGCGCCCTGAGCGGGGATCGCGTGGTCGGCCTTGTTGAGCTCGACCCCGGGCGCGACGAGCAGTCCGGCTGCGGCTGGATCAGCTTTCTGTACATGCTGCCGGAGTTTCGCGGCCGCGGCTGGGCGATCCAGCTTCTGGGCTACGCGCTCTGGTTTTACGAGAATCACGACCGCAGCGCCATCCGCCTGCACGTGTCGGAAAACAACAGCCGCGCCATCACGTTTTACCGGCGCAGCGGCTTCGTGCAGATCGGGCGCGACCCCGGCGTGCGCGCGCACCTGCTGCTCATGGGGCGGCTCATCCACAGGGCGGTAACACATGGAACGGTGTGATTTTCTGCCCGTCTCCGCCGAGGAGATGCACGAGCGCGGCTGGTGGTGGTATGACGCGCTCGTCGTCGGCGGCGATGCGTATGTCGACCACCCGAGCTTCGGCACTTCGGTCATCAGCCGCGTGCTCGAGGCCGAGGGTCTGCGCGTGGCCGTGCTCGCGCAGCCGGACTGGCACGACGCGGAGGCTTTCCGCGCCATGGGCCGGCCGCGGCTGGGCGTGTTCATCGGCGCGGGCAATCTCGACTCCATGGTCGCGCACTACACGGCCGCCAAGCGCCGCCGCAGCGAGGATTTCTACTCCCCCGGCAAGCGCACCGGCTGCAGGCCGGACCGCGCGGCCATCGTCTACTGCAACCGCGCGCGCGAGGCCTTCGGCCCCGACATGCCGATCATCCTCGGCTCGCTCGAGGCGAGCCTGCGCCGCTTCGCGCACTACGATTACTGGGACGATTCGGTGCGCCGCGCCATTCTCTTTGACGCCCCGGCCGACCTGCTGGTCTACGGCATGGGCGAGGCCGCGACGATTGAGATCGCCCGCAGGCTCAGGAAAAAGCAGTCCGTGCGCACCATGACGGACATCCCCGGCACGGGCTACATCACCCGCGACCCGGAGACGTGCGCATTCGACCACATCACGCTCCCGTCGTTCGAGGACGTGCGCGGCGATAAGCGCCTCTATGCCGAGGCCACGCGCACCGAATACGCCGAGCATGACCCCATCCGCGGCCGCGCCATGATCCAGCCGTGCGAGGGGCGCTACCTGGTCATCAATCCGCCCGCCATGCCGCTCGACACGAAGGAGCTTGACCGCGTGGCCGGCCTGCCCTACACCCGCGAGTGGCACCCCATGTACGAGCCGCTCGGCGGCGTGCCCGCGATCGAGGAGGTGCGCTTCAGCGTGATCCACAACCGCGGCTGCTTCGGCGGGTGCAACTTCTGCGCGCTGGCGTTCCACCAGGGGCGCATGATCACGAGCCGAAGCCACGAGAGCGTCATCCGCGAGGTCGAGGCCATGACGCACCACCCGCTCTGGAAAGGCTACGTATCGGACGTCGGCGGCCCGTCGGCAAATTTTCGCCACCCGTCGTGCCGGCAGCAGATGGAGCGCGGCATGTGCCCGAACCGGCTGTGCCTCGCGCCGACGCCGTGCCCGAACATCGACGCTGACCATTCGGACTATCTGGCTCTGCTGCGCAAGCTGCGCCAGATCCCCGGCGTGAAAAAGGTGTTCGTGCGCAGCGGCATCCGCTACGACTATATGCTCTGCGACGATAACGACGCCTTCTTCCGTGAGCTCGTGCGCTACCACATCTCCGGCCAGCTCAAGGTCGCGCCCGAGCACTGCATCGACTCCGTGCTCGACTACATGGGCAAGCCCCACATCGGCACGTATGAGCGCTTTATGGACGAATACCGTCAGCTCAACCACAAATATGATAAGGAACAGTACGTCGTGCCGTATCTCATGAGCTCGCACCCCGGCAGCACGCTCACCGATGCCGTGGCGCTCGCGGAGTATCTCAACCGCCGCGGCCGCCAGCCCGAGCAGGTGCAGGATTTCTACCCCACTCCCGGCACGATCAGCACGTGCATGTACCACACCGGCATCGACCCGCGCACGATGCAGCCCGTCTACGTCGCCAAAACACCGCATGAAAAAGACATGCAGCGCGCGCTGCTGCAATGGCGCCGGCCGGACAAGCGCCGGCTCGTCATTCAGGCACTGCACGAGGCCGGGCGCGAGGATCTGATCGGCTTCGGCAAGGACTGCCTCGTCCGCCCGATGGCCGACCGGCGCAAGCCTGCCAAGCCCGCCGAACCCCAGCCGCCCCAGCGCAAATACGGCAAGGTCTACGGCGGCGGCAAAAAGCCCGCGGCCGCCCGCGCCGCGCAGGGCGGCAAACCCGGGAAGGCCGCCGGAGCCGGGAAACCCGGCAAACCCGGTCAGTCCGGAAAGTCCGCCAAACCGGGCGCATCCCGCCCCGGCAAGCCCGGCGGCAAAGCGCCCCGCAAGCCCAACGGGAAAGGCGGCCGCCGATGAGCTATCTGTTCGTCTACCTCGCCGCCATCAACGTCATCGCCTTCGCCGCCATGGGCATCGACAAGGCGAAGGCGCGCGCGGGCAAGTGGCGCATTGCAGAGGGCACGCTCTTCGCGCTCGCCGCGCTCGGCGGGGCACTCGGCGGCACGCTGGGCATGCGCGTGTTCCACCACAAGACGAAACATAAGGAATTTCGCTTCGGCTTCCCGGCGCTGCTGTGTGTGCAGTGCGCGGCCGTGGTGTATCTCATTTTACTCTGGAAGCAGGTGCTCTGATATGACCCCCACCCTTCTCGCCTATCAAATCGACCCCCAAAAGCTCGGGAAAATGCAGGTCGTGTGCCTGCGGCTCGGCATCCGGGTGCAGGCCGTCGCCCCGGCCGACTTCGGCCAGACGGTCGGCGCCGCGGCCGGTGTGCTGCCGCGCAGGGCGGACGTCCCCGCCGCCGCGCTCCCGGGGGAGATGCTCGTCATGGCGCACTTTCGCCCCGGCATGCTCGAGGGGATGCTGCAGGGCTTTCGCGCCGCGCACATCCCGCCCGTCGCGCTCAAGGCCATGCTGACGGACACGAACGCCGCCTGGACGGCCGACGCGCTCTATGCCGAGATCGCCAAAGAGCACGCCGCCATGCACAGCGGCACACGCGCGCACAAGGCGTGAAATTTCGCGCCCTGCCGAAAAACACCGATTGACAAGCACCCACGCCTGTACTATTCTAGAAGCACGGGTGCGCACCTACCGGCAGTCAGGCGAGGAAAGTCTGGCTGCCGTTTCTTTTTCGGGAGGGCAAGGATATGAACATCACCATGGTCTGGCCGATCGCGCTGATCGTCTTTTCCAACATCGTCTACCAGATCTGCGCCAAAGAAGTGCCGCAGGAGATGGACGCCATGGCATCCATGACGATCACGTATCTGGTCGGCGCCGCCTGCTCGGCGATCCTGTTTTTCGTCCTGCACAGGGGCGGAAATCTGCTGCAGGAATACGCCAGGATGAACGCCGCGCCCGCGCTGCTGGGCATCTCGGTCGTGGGGCTGGAGGTCGGCTTTCTGTATGCCTATAAAGTCGGCTGGCAGGTGAGCACCGCCTCCATCGTGCAGAGCGCGTTTCTGGCGCTGGCGCTGCTCGCGGTCGGTGCGCTGCTGTATCACGAGCAGATCACGCCCAGCAAGATCGCCGGCGCCGTCATCTGCCTCGTCGGGCTCTATTTTATCAACCGCTGAAAGGGACGCTCCCATATGAAACACAATCAGATCCGACAAGTTGTTTTTCCCATCCTGGCCGCGCTCATCTGGGGCACCGCCTTCGTCGCGCAGGACGTCTGCGCCGACACGATCGGCACGTTCACGTTCAACGCCGTGCGCTATTTCATCGCCGTGCTCGCGCTGCTGGTGCTGATCGCGGTGCGCAGCGCCGTGCAGAAAGACCGCCCGCAACCCGCCGAGGCGGATAAACGCGCCGGGCGCAAACAGCTCTGGCTCGGCGGCTTTTGCTGCGGCACGGCGCTGGCCATCGCCTCGAACTTCCAGCAGGCCGGCATCGCCGCCGGGACGGACGCCGGGAAGGCGGGCTTCCTCACGGCACTGTACGTGGTGCTCGTACCGGTGTTCGGCCTGTTTTTCAAGCGCAAGGTCACTCTGCCCGTGTGGGTCGCGGTCGCGCTGTCGGTCGTGTCGCTGTACCTGCTGTGCATCAAGGGCAGCTTCCGGCTCGCCGCTGGCGACCTGCTCGTGCTCGTGTGCGCGGTGTGCTTTGCCGTGCACATTCTGGTCATCGACCACTTCGGCGCTGCGTGCGACGGGGTGAAGCTTAGCTGCGTGCAGTTTCTGTTCGCCGGGCTGTGGTCGGCCGTCTGCATCCCGTTTTTCGAGCATGTGGACGTTTCCGCCCTGCTCGCGTGCGCGCTGCCGCTGCTGTATGTGGGCGTGTTCTCCTGCGGCGTGGGCTACACGCTGCAGATCCTCGCGCAGAAGGACTCCAACCCCACGGTCGTCACCATCCTGCTGAGCCTCGAGAGCGTGTTTGCCGTCATCGCGGGCGCCATCCTCCTGCACCAGCACATGAGTGCGCGCGAATACCTCGGCTGCGCGCTGATGTTCCTCGCCGTTGTCCTCGCGCAGATCCCGCTGCCGGCAAAAACCGCCCGCGCGGAAAAATGAGCAAACAGCAGACAAACATCCCCGCCGGACGGCGGGGATGCTGCATACCCCCATCTGTGCGCAAATGCCCCTTGCATTTTTGCCCAGATGGGACTATAATTTTGTCAAGAAATTCACAGAAAGTGAGTTCACAAGGAGGTCGATTCCCCATGAAACTGACACCCGAACAGCAGGCCGTGCTCGACGGCAGCAAGGGCAAGGTCATGGCCAAGGTCATGAAAACCCTTGTCATGTACGGCGACGCCTTCGGCGCGGAAAAGATGGTGCCCGTCACGAGCACCTACGGCCACACGGTCATCAGCTTCGGCATCAACGCCATGAAGCCGGTCTACGACCTGTATGACCAGCTCATCGAAGCCGGCGCGTTTTCCGAGCAGAAATTCACCGCCGACCCGCTCCCGCTCGACAAGAACGTCCCCTCGAACCCGCTGCAGGATCTGGTGTTCCACCAGTTCATGTATAAGCAGCAGGCGCGCTACGAGGCGCAGCTCAAAAAGCTCGGCATCCTCAACGACGCGGCCTATACCTGCACCTGCTACCTCGACGAGGTGGGCAACAAGCCCAAGCAGGGAGAGGTGCTCTCGTGGGCGGAGTCGTCCGCCGTGGTGTATGCCAACAGCGTGCTCGGCGCGCGCTGCAACCGCAACTCCGGCATGATCGAGCTCATGGGCTCCATCGCGGGCTGTGTGCCGTATTTCGGCTTTTTGACCGACGACGGCCGCCGAGCCGACTGGATCGTCGAGGTGCGCACGACGAAAAAGCCCGAGCCGCAACTACTCGGCTCCGCCATCGGCATGAAGGTCATGGAAAAGGTGCCGTATGTCAAGGGGCTCGACCGGTGGATCGGCACGGAGATCAACGAGGACGCCATCGCCTACCTCAAGGACTTCGGCGCGGCCACCGCGTCCAACGGCGCCGTGGGTCTGTACCATATCGAGCACCTCACGCCCGAGGCCGTGCAGCAGGGCGAGGCGCTCATCCGCGACGGTGCGCCGACATACGTCATCGACGACGCGGAGCTTCAGCGCGTGCGCGAGAGCTACCCGTGCGTGTGGAAGAATCTCAACGCCAAGCCGAAGCTGTGCTTCATGGGCTGCCCGCACATGACGCTCCACCAGCTCATCGACACGACCGAGCGCGTCGAGGCAGGGCTCAAAGCGCACGGCCGGCGCAAGGTCTGCATCCCGACGGTGTTCACCGCCGCGCCCGGCGTCATCGAAGAATTTGAAAAGACCGAATATGCGCCCCGCCTGCGCAACACCGGCGTCGTGCTCAGCTACATCTGCCCGCTCATGTACATGAACAATCCGCTGAGCAAGGCCATGCCCGTCATCACCTCGTCGAACAAGCTGCGCACGTATACGACCGCGCGCTATTACACCGAGGAAGAGATCATCACCATGATTACGAAGGGGGCCAACTAATATGAAACAGTTTCAGGGTCGCGTCATCTGCCCCGGCACGTGCGAGGCGGAAGCCCTCGTGTCGCACGGCGGCTTCAACACGCTCGCCAGCTACCAGATGGCCTTGATGTTCCACGACAAGCAGGTCAAATGCGGCGACCAGAACAACCCCGACCTGTATAAAAAGCCGATGATCGGCAAGGCGCTGTGCCTGCCGGAGACGATCGGCTCGACCACCGGCGGTATGGTGCTCTACACCGCCTGCGCCTCCGGACAGCAGCCGGCGTGCATGCTCTTTTCCAAGCACATCGACTCGCTGGCGGCCTCGGGCGCGATCCTCGCGTCCGTGTGGACGGACGCCGACATGCCGGTCATCGACTGCCTGGGTGACGAATTTCTCGCCGCCGTGCAGACGGGGCAGACCGTGCGCGTGCTCGACGGCGGCGTCGTCGAGGTGGCATAACGTGTCCAAAACAGCGAAACGGGGCTGACCTGCCGGTCAGCCCCGTTTTTTCGCGGCGTTGCGCGCCCGGCGCGCACAGCATTATCCCGCCCGGCGGCCTCTGCCGTGCGGAAAAAGCGCCGGACTCGCCCTCACGCCTTGTTTGCCGCCGGATAGCGCGTGCGCACATCCGTCTCGCCGAGCAGGTAGTCCACACTCACCCCGTAAAACCGTGCCAGCGCACACAGTACCTGCGGCGGCAGCATCCGCTGCCCGCTCTCATAGTAGGCATACGCCCGCTGGGTCAGGTGCAGCGCCTGCCCCACCTGTGCCTGTGTCAGGTCGGCATCCTCGCGCAGATCGCGCAGCCGAGGATATTGCTCCATTTTGCATCACCGAAACCAGTATAAGAAAGAACAAACTGTTCTATTTACATTTAGACCATTTTGTTCTATTCTGAATTGGGAGGTGATGTCCATGCCGGATTATCAGGAGCTGTACCAGATGCTGTTTCGCGCAACGGAAACGGCGATCGAGGTACTAATCCGTGCGCAGCAAGCCTGCGAGGAAAAATATCTTCAGGACACAGAGCAAGACGACGGCGCGGTGAAATGACCGCGTCGTTGTCTTTTTCCGCCGCGCGTGCTACAATTTATTATTCTCATTTTGTCAGGAGGTGCCGCCATGCAGCCGCGATCCCGCCGCGCCGTTATCGCGCTCGATGCTGGGTCTTGCCGCGCTCGCGGCGCTGTTCGCCGCCGTGGGGCTGCGGTTCGTGCCCGCGTGGGTGCGCTTCTGGCAGCGGGATGAAGCTGCGCCCATGAGCGAGAGCCTGTTTCTGCTGCTGCCGGTACCGCTGGCGCTGGCGCAGTGCACGCGAAAGCGCACCGCCGGCCGCATCCTCACCGCCCTGAGCGTGCTCTGCTCGCTCGGGTATCTCATCGCCTTTGCCCTGCGCTGGCAGGTGTGGTAAGGCGGCAAAAGAAGGTCCCCCATGAAAGACACCCCCATTTTTAAACTCCTGCTCAAGCTCTCGCCGCCGGTCATGCTGGCGCTGCTCATCCAGTCGATCTACAACATCGTCGACAGCTACTTTGTCGCCCGCTACGCTCCTGCTGGACTGACCGCACTGTCGATCATCTTCCCCGTGCAGCTGCTGCTCGTCGCGCTCGCCACCGGCACCGGTGCCGGGCTCAACATCCTGCTCTCGCACATGGACGGCGCCGGGGAGCAAAACACGCAGGCTGCGCTCATCCGCAGCGGGCTCGTACTCGGCTGCGTCAACTACGTCGTGTTCACCGCGGCGTCCACGGCGCTGCTGCGCGGGTATTACGCGCTCTCGTCCGATCAGGCGCTCGTGCGCGCGCTCGGCATCCAATATGCGCAGATCGTGCTGCTCGGCTCGCTCGGCCAGTTTCTCGAGGCCAACTGCACGAAGATCCTGCGGGCGCGTGGCAACATGGTCGTGCCCATGGCGGCGCAGATCGTGGGCGCGCTGGTGAACGTCGCGCTCGACCCGCTGCTGATCTTCGGCCTCTGGGGTCTTCCGGAGCTGGGCATCGCGGGCGCCGCCATCGCGACCGTCATCGGCCAGTTTGCCGCCATGGTCATCACGCTCATCGCCGTGTACCGCCGCCCCGCGCGCGAGCGCGAGACGCTGCGCTGCGCCATGACCATCTCCTGCGGCGTCATGGTGCTGGCCACGGCCGTGTTCCTGCTCTGGCCGCGGCAGCTTCTGGGCATTTTCTCCGACAGTGCCGCCATTTTTGCCATCGGCGTGCAGGCCCTGCGCGCCATCGCCGTCAGCTTTGTCCCGGCCGGCGCCGTGATGATGTTCACGGCCTATTTTCAGGGCGTGAACCGCGGCCGCGCGACGATCGCCGTCACACTCCTGCGGCAAGTGCTCCTGCTCGTGTCGCTGGCATGGGTACTGCACTTTTTCGGCCTGCGCCGGGTGTGGTACACGTTCGCACTCACGGAGGTGCTCACGCTTGCCCTCGCGCTCGTGCTCTATCAGCGCGGCGCGCCGAAAGCGACCCGGATCGCAGGCACGCACAGGTAAAGTTTCTGCCTGCGTGTCATCTGCAAGTGTCCTTTTAATGGGACAGTAAATATGCTATCATCGAGGAAATCACAAGGAGGCGATCATATGCTGCATCTGCTCTACGGCCCTGCCGCCAGCGGCAAGACCGACCTGCTCATGGGGCGCATCCGCGCGGCCGTCGCGGCGCGCACGCCGGGGCAGGTCCTGCTCGTGCCGGAGCAGTACAGCCACGAGGCCGAGCGCGCGCTGTGCGCCGCCTGCGGCGACAGTCTGAGTCTGTACGCCGAGGTACTGAGCTTCACGGGGCTGGCGCGCCGCGTCGCGGCCGAGACCGGCACGGGCGATGCGCCGCTGCTCGATCAGGGCGGGCGGCTGCTGTGCATGGCGCTAGCGCTGGGTCAGGTGGCGCCGCGGCTGCGGCTGTTCGGTGCGGCCGCCCGCCGGCCGCAGATGCAGCAGATGCTCCTCGGCGCGGTCGACGAGCTCAAGACCGCGTGCGTCACGCCCGACGCACTGGAAGCCACGGCCGCGCGCTGCCCGGGCTATCTGGGCGACAAGCTGTGCGACCTTGCGCTCGTGCTCGCGGCATACGACGCCGTGACCGCACAGGGCCGCGCCGACCCGACCGACCGGCTGACCCGCCTGGCAGAGCGCATCCCCGCGAGCGCGCTCGGCCGCACGGGGCACTTTTATCTCGACGGCTTCACCGACTATACGCGGCAGGAGCTGGCCGTCGTGCGCGCGCTGCTGGAAGCGGGCGCGGACGTGACGGTCTGCCTCACGCTCGACGCGCTCACGGACGGCAGTGAGATCTTCGGTGCCGCCCGGCGCACGGCGCGCGTCCTGCTCGACATGGCGGACGACTGCGGCGTGCGCTCCACGGCCGAGGCCTGCCCCGCCCGCGCGGCCGACACGCCGCTGCGCGTGCTCGAGCAGCAACTATTTTCCTACACGTCCGACCACTTTGACGACCCGGCGCAGACGATCACCGTCCACCTTGCGGATGATATGGCGGCCGAGTGCGCATGGGCGGCCGCGCACGCGCTGCGGCTCGTGCAGGGCGGCTGCCGCTGGCGCGATATCGCCATCGCCGTGCACGGCTTTTCCGACTACGCGCCCACGCTCGAGCGCATGTGCGCCTACTACGGCGTGCCGCTCTATTTCGCCCGCCGCACCGATCTGCTGCAAAAGCCGCTCGTGGCGCTCATCCGCGCAGCCTACGACATCGTGACCGGCGGGTGGGACGCCGAGGATGTCTCAGCCTACCTGCGCACGGGGCTCGCCGGGCTCACGTCGGAGGAGACGGACACGCTCGAAAACTACGTTCTGCTCTGGTCGATCCGCGGCAGCGCATGGACGCGCTCCGCCCCCTGGCAGCAGCACCCGGACGGCTACGGCGCGCCGGACACGGACGAATCCGCCGCCCGCCTGGCAGAGATCAACGACCTGCGGCAGCGCGCGGCAGCTCCCCTGCGCCGGCTGAGCGCAGAGAGCAGTGCCGCCGCCACGGCGGAGGCGCAGGCCATGTCGCTGGCGGATTTTCTCGAGCGGCTGCACCTTGCGCAGCGGCTCGACACGCTGGCCGAAAGCCTGCGCGCCGACGCTCGCGCCGCACTCGCGGCCGAATATGCCCAGCTCTGGGAGCTGACCGTCGGCGCGCTCGAGCAGTTTGCTGCCATCCTCGGCAGCACGGAGATGGATGCCGACACGTTCGCCACGCTGTTTCTGCGCATGCTCGCCTGCTACGACATCGGCACGATCCCCGTCGCGCTCGACCGCGTGACGGCCGGCGACCTCGACCGCATGCGCCGCCGCGGCATCCGGCACCTGATCGTGCTCGGCGCGTCGGACGACCGCCTGCCCCGCGCCGGCGAACCGGACGGCGTGTTCTCCCCCGAGGAGCGGCGCGAGCTGCTGGAGCTGGAGCTCGATGTCGGCGGCGGCACGGACGACGCGCTCTGGCGCGAATACAACCTCATCTATCAGTGCGTGACGCTCCCGGCCGAGACGCTCGCCGTCAGCTACCCCGCGTTCGACAGCGCGGGCACGTCCACGCGCCCGTCGTTTCTCGTCACGCGCATCGGGCAGCTCTTCGGCGCGCAGCCCCGTCCCGTCGACCCCAACGCGCAGCGCCTGCTGGCTCCGGCTCCGGCGCTGGAGCTGGCCGGACGCACGCTGCGCGGGGCAGCCGATCCCGCCGCCGTCGCGGCGTGCTCCTGGTTCCGGCAGCACGACCCCGCCGCGCTCGACACGCTCGCACGCGCGGCGCACACCGCCCGCGGCAAGCTCTCGCCGGAGCGCGTGCGCGCGCTCTACGGCAAGCGGCTGCACCTCTCGGCGTCGAGAGCCGAGCGCTTTTCCGCCTGCCGGTATGCCTACTTCCTGCAATACGGGCTCAAGGCCAAGCCCCGCCGCCCGGCGGCGTTCAGCCCGCCGGAGATCGGCACGTTCTTCCACTATGTCCTGCAGCACACGGCGCAGGACGTGACGGCCGCCGGCGGCTTCGCCGCCGTGACGGACGAGCAGCTCGGCGCGTTTACCGACCGCTGGACACAGCGCTACATTCACGACGAGCTCAACGATTTTCAGGAGAAATCCGCGCGCTTCACCTACCTCTTCCGCCGCCTGTGCCGGCAGGTGCGGCAGGTCGTGGCCGACATGGCGCACGAGCTGCGCGCGGGCGATTTCGTACCGCTGGATTTTGAGCTCAACTTCGCCGACCCCGAGCAGATCGCGCCGATCACGCTCTCGGACGGCGACGTGACGCTCAACATGAGCGGCGTGGCCGACCGCGTGGACGGTTGGCTGCACGACGGCAAGCTCTATCTGCGCGTTGTCGACTACAAGACCGGACGCAAGGCGTTTTCACTCTCGGACGTGTGGTACGGCATGGGGCTGCAGATGCTGCTGTACCTGTTCGCGCTCGAGCGCTCCGGATCCGCGCGCTACGGGCATGAGATCGTCCCGGCAGGCGTGCTCTACGTGCCGGCGCGGGACGTGCTCATCCCGGCCGACCACCGGCTCACGCCGGAGGAGGCGGCCCGAGAGCGCGCCGGCGCCGTGCGCCGCTCGGGACTGCTGCTCGACGACGACGCCGTGCTGCACGCGATGGAGCACAGCGACACGCCGCAGTACCTGCCCGTCACGGCGCGGCGCAAGGCGGACGCGCTCGCCAGTGCGGAGCAGTTCGGCCTGCTCGCGCGGCACATTGAGACCACGCTGCTCGACCTCGCGCACGAGCTGCGCGGCGGCAGCATCACGGCCGACCCCTACTTCCGCTCCGGACAGGACACGGCCTGCACGCACTGCGACTATCTGACCGTCTGCCACTTCACACCCGGCACGGGGGGCGACTGTCACCGTGTGCTCACGAAGCTCCCGGCCGACAAGGTCTGGAGCAACCTGAAAGGAGGCGCGCCGGATGCCTGAACTGAATTTCACGCCCGAGCAGCGCGCCGCGATCGACACGCGCGGCAGCACGGTGCTCGTATCCGCGGCGGCGGGCAGCGGCAAGACCCGCGTGCTCACCGAGCGGCTCATGGCCTACCTCACGGACGCGGATGACCCGGTCGACATCGACCGCTTCCTCGTCATCACCTACACGCGCGCGGCCGCGGCCGAGCTGCGCAGCCGCATCCTCGACGGGATCTATGCGCGCATCGCCGCCGACCCCGAAAACCGCCGTCTGCGGCGGCAGAGCGTGCTGTGCGCCCGCGCCGAGATCGGCACGATCCACAGCTTCTGCGCCGATTTTCTGCGCGCCAACTGTGCCGCGCTCGCCCTCGCGCCGGACTTTCAGGTCGCCGATACCGAGCGCTGCGCCGCCCTACGCGCAGCCGCGCTGGAGCACACGCTCGAGCGCGCCTACACGCATATCGACACCGATACGGGCTTCCGCCTGCTGGCCGACACGGTCGGCGGCGGGCGCGACGATGCGCGCCTGGGCGAGCTGGTGCTCACGCTCTACGACAAAATGCAGTGCCACGCGCGCCCCGAGCAGTGGGCCGCGCAGCAGGTGGAGCTGCTCGCGCTCGACGGCGTGACCGACGCCGCCGCCACGCCGTGGGGGCAGGTGCTGCTCGCGCGCATGCACGAGAGCGCAGTGCACTGGTGCGGCGTGCTCGAGGCACAGCTCGACACCATGGCGGACGAGGACATGGCCTGGCTCGCAAAGATCTACGCCGCGAGCTTTGCCGAGACGGCCGACGGCCTGCGCGCACTCGCGTATGCCTGCTCCCGGAGCTGGGACGACGCCGTAGCGGCGCTGCAGGCCGTGCCGTTCCCGCGGCTCGGCAGCGCGCGCAAGGTGCCGGACGCAGCGCTGCGCGACCGCATCAAGGCGCAGCGCGACGCGGCGAAAAAGGCCATCCAGACGCTGCAAAAGCAGATCGGCACCGGCTCTGCGCAGGCGCTCGACGACCTGCGCACGACCGCCCCGGCCATGCGGGCGCTGCTCGCGCTCACGCTGGACTTCGGCGCGGCCTACGCCGCCGAAAAGCGGCGGCGCAGCCTCGTGGATTTCTCCGATCTCGAGCACATGACGGCGCGGCTGCTCACGGACGACGACGGCGCGCCGACGCAGCTCGCGCAGCAGCTCTCCGGGCGCTACACCGAGATCATGGTCGACGAATATCAGGACGTGTCGGAGGTGCAGGATCTCATTTTCCGCGCCGTGTCGCGCGGCGGCAGCAACCTCTTTTTCGTCGGCGACGTCAAGCAGTCGATCTACCGCTTCCGCCTCGCCGACCCCACGATCTTTCTGGATAAATACGCCCGCTTTGCCGACTTCCGCACCGCGGCACCCGGCCAGCCGCGGCGCATCCTCCTGCAGGAGAACTTCCGCTCCCGCCGCGCGGTGCTGGAGGCCGCCAACCACGTGTTTTCCAACATCATGTCCCGCGCGCTCGGCGAGCTGGACTATGACGACGCGGCACGGCTGCACGCCGCCGCACCCTACCCGGACGACGGCGTGCGGCCGGAGCTGGCCGTGCTCGAGCTGCCGGATGCGGACGACGACGCACCCACGCCGGAAAAGGCCGCACTGGAAGCGGATTACGTGGCGCGGCGCATCCGCGCGCTCATCGACGGCGGCGCGACCGTGTGGGAAAACGGCGCCGCGCGCCCCGCGCATTATGGCGACGTGGTGATCCTGCTGCGCAGCGCCAACAGCATCGGCCCCGTGTACCGCGCCGCGCTCGAGGCGCAGGGCATCCCCGTGTCGTCGGAGACGAGCGGCGGATTTTACACGTCCGAGGAGGTGTCGGTGCTCTGCTCGCTGCTGGCAGTGGTGGATAACCCCCATCAGGACGTGCCGCTGATCGCGGCGCTGCGCTCGCCGCTGTTCGGCCTGACGGCGGACGATCTGGCCGCCGTGCGCACGTGCGACCGTGAGCATGATTTTTACACCGCAGTCACGTGCGCCGCCGAAACGCGCGCGGATTGCAGGGCTTTTCTCGACGTGCTCGCGCGCTACCGCGCGCTGTCGACCGAGCTGCCGCTGGGCGAATTTTTGTGGCACGTGATCGACGACCGCGCCCTGCTCGCGCTCACGAGCGCAATGGCCGACGGGGAGCTGCGGCGGCGCAACCTGCTGCTTCTGCTCGACCTGGCGCAGCAGTTTGAGCAGACGGGCGCGCGCGGCCTGCACCGCTTCCTGCTCTGGATGCAGCGGCAGGCGGCCGAGGGCGTGGAGCCCGCGCTCCCCGGCGGCGAGCGCCGCGCCGTACGCATTCTGAGCATCCACAAATCCAAGGGACTGGAGTTCCCGTTCGTGTTCCTGTGCGACACGGCGCGCATGTTCAACAAATCCGACGCGCGCACCAGCGTGCTCGTGCACCCGGTGCTCGGCCTCGGGCCGAAGCGCACGGATCTGGCGCACGGCGTGGAATACCCGACGATCGCACGGCAGGCGATCGCGGCGCAGCTTCTGACCGAGTCGCTCTCGGAGGAGATGCGGCTGCTGTACGTCGCCATGACGCGCGCAAAAGAGCGGCTCGTCATCACGGGCACCGTGCGCGACATGGACAAGACCGTCAGCGCCCTGACCGCCACGGCCACCGTGCCCCTCGCGCCGGAGCTGCTGCGCGCCGCGCAGAGCCCGCTGCACTGGCTGCTGCAGAGCGCCCTGCTCGACACGGGCGAGCGCCGTTTCCGGCGCACCTATGTGCATCTGTCCGCAGACCTGACCGCCGCCGCGCAGGAGGCCGGCGCCGCCCCCACGCTGCCGGCGCCGGATCCGGCTCTGCTGGCGCAGACGGAGCGCGCGCTCGCCTTCCGCTACGGGCACGCGCAGGCAGTCGATCTGCCGTCAAAAGTGACGGCGACGGAGCTCAAGCGGCTGGAAGCGGAGGCCGTGCCGCCCGAAGACGCCGGCGCCCCGCTGCTCAAGGGCGCGCCGCGCACGCAGACCTTCCGCCGGCCGGACTTTTCGGCGCGCGACCGGCACCTGACCGCCGCCGAGCGCGGCACGGCCACGCACCGCACGCTGCAATACCTGCGCTTTGCCGACGCGCGCACGGCGGAGGGCATCCGCGCGCAGGTGGAGGCGCTCGCCGCGCGCGGTCAACTCACGGCGCGCGAGGCGCAGGCCGTGGACACGGCCTCGCTCCTGCGGCTGGGCACAGCGCCGCTGGGGGCGCAGCTCGCGGCGGCGGAGGCGGCGGGCACGCTGCGGCGCGAGTTTCGCTTCTCGCTCCTGTGCCCGGCGGAGACGTTCTTCCCCGGCGCCGGGGATGAGCAGGTGCTGCTGCAGGGCGTGGTCGATGCGTGGTTTGAGACGCCGGAGGGGCTCGTCATCGTGGACTACAAGACCGATCGCATCCGCCCCGACGCGGTGCCGGAGCGCACGGCGTACTACGCCGCGCAGCTTCGCGCTTACGCCGGCGCCATGGCGCGCATCACCGGCCGGCCGGTCTGCCGCCGCGTGCTGTATTTCCTGCACTGCGGTCAGGTCGCCGAGGTGCCGGAGACGGATGCGTAAAAAAATGCGAAAATCGCTTGCAATTTTGTCACCGGTATGCTAGAATTCAGATTGCGTTTTGTAACCACGGACCAGCCCGTGCTCAAGACAGCTTGTTATGAGGTGAATGACTATGAAAGACGGTATCCATCCGAATTACCAGCCGACCACGATCCGCTGCGCCTGCGGCGCCGTGTACGAGACCCGCTCCACGAAGCAGAACATCTCCATCGAGATCTGCTCCAAGTGCCACCCGTTCTACACCGGCAAGCAGAAGCTCGTCGATACCAGCGGCCGCGTGGATAAGTTCAACAAGAAGTACGGCATCAAGTAAGATCGGACGTTGTCCTTGCGAAAATCAGCCCGCGTGCATTGCACGCGGGCTTTTTCGCGTCCTGCGGTGCGCCACGGTCGAGCTGCCGCAGCCGAACAATCAGAAATCCCGGTAACGTCACAAAACCCCGCTGCCGAAGCAGCGGGGTTTTGATTTATGCGATTTGCGGAAAACTCAGACGATACGCTTATCGCGCACCTGAGAATCGTAGTGCTTGTTCAGGAGCGGACGCACCACGTAATAGATCAGCTTGTTCTCCAGGTTGAAGAAGTAGATCGTGAAGGTCGCGGCGAAGCCGACAAACCCGATCACGCCGACCTTGGCGAGCACTTTCGCAGCCAGTTTCATATTCATAGTCGGTACCTGCCTTTCTTAGTACGCCGCGGAGTCGTCGAACTCGACGATCGTCGGGTCGAGCGGCTTCTCGTTCATGACGACGGACATATACTGGTTGATGCAGTTACGCATATCCTGACGGGAAACGGTGCGGCAGTCCTCCAGGTCATGCTCGATGAAGATGAAGTGGAAGCCGAGGTCGCGCGCCTGCTCTTCCATCATGGCGTGCACGCCGAGCATGCCCTTGCAGGCGATGTTGTCGTTCATGAGCACCATGTCGCAGTTGAAGTTCGTGGCCCACTCCCAGACGGAGTTGACGTTGTCCCAGCCGCCGACGGCCATGTGACGCATGCAGGCCTTCTCGGTCAGGCGGGTCAGATCGTCCATGGCAATGTCCGGATCCTCGGTGTTGATCATGTTGTGGCCCATCGTGGAGTCCATGTTCAGGACGATGTTGATGCCCCAGCAGTTCTGCGTCCAGGTCGGGAAGTCGGTGTAATACACAGCGGAGGGGCCCCACAGGAACGCACGGTGGCGGGTCTTGCCGCCGAACGGCTCGTACTTATCCTTGTAAGCCTTGCGCATGATCTTGATGACCTTGCGGTCGACCTTGTTGTAGTACGGGTCGGCGCCGTTGACGGACTGCCACTCATAGAGCTTGTAGAGCGTCTCGGCGATGCCGACGAGCGGGGAGTACGGCGTCTTGAAGTAGTCCCACTTCTCGAGCTCGATCTGGTTCTGCTCGTTCATGCGCTTGGCACCCTTGAAGAACGCCTTCCAGTTGAACTTCGTGTCGTAGTGCTCTTCGATGAAGGCGATGGTCTCTTCCATGATCTTGCGGGAGAACGGCAGCGCCGCGGGCTCGTTGTGGATCATGGCGAGGGTTGCCTGATAGTCGGGCAGGCCGATGCGGCGGCGCTGGAACATGGACGTCGCCTCGGAGGCGTTGCAGGGCATGTTCGTGGTGACGACCGCCTTGCCGACGAGCGGGAACGCGTCGTCGAGGGCGACGCCGGTCTCCGCCGCGCAGCGGGAGCACACGTCGGCCGGCAGGCCGAAGGACTCGGCCACGTCGATATAGTACGGCTCGATGTGCTGGTCGATGTCGCAGATGATGAACTCCGGCAACGTCTGCAGCGGCACCGGGTACAGATCCGGGAAGCCGGTCATGAACAGCTCGGGCAGCACCTCGTCGATGGGCACGAGCTTGCTGCTCTTCTCCTCGCTGGCGCCGAGGCGGCGGTCATGCGAGAGGATGTAGGCGATGCGCTTGGTCAGGCTCTGCACGATGGCGTACATATGCATGTGCGCGATCTTGAGCTCGGGGCCGCGATAGCCCTCAAACAGGCGGTCGATGAACATGAACGTGCCGAGGTAGGAACCCATCCAGCGGTATTCCCAGAAGCCCTTCAGGCACGGGATCGGCGCGGAAGCGACCATCTTGACCATGGCGCTGAGGTTTTTGAGCCATGCGCCGTAGTCGACGAGCGTGTCGTGCACGCCGCGCCACTCGCGGTACTTGGCGACGCCGGTCTTGTCATAGTAACGGCTGCGCTGACCGCCCAGGCCGTTTTCCGCTCTCCAGATGGGGTCGAACTTCTGCATCTTGGAGTCAATAAATTTCGTAACAGGGCAATTCATAGTTTTCGTTCCCCTCCTGTGTCAAGAATTGATTTTCTTGATTTCCAGGCTCTCGACGAAGGCCTGGAAACGGGTACGGAGCTGGCCGATGGAGCCGAGCGCGTATTCCTTCTCAATCGTGCAGCACGGCACGCCCATTTCCTCGGTCAGGATATGGGAGGCGAGCACCTTCTCATAGCTCCAGAACTCGCAGAACTTCATGTTCTCGTACACGACGCCGTCTGCGTGGAACTCGTCGACGAGGCGCTTGACCTCATCATGGCGCTGGTCGATCTTCATGCCGTCCATGAAGCGGGCGCACTGGTTCCAGTGCAGGTAGTGGCGGCAGATGGCGTCAAACGCGGTCTCGCCGTCCTGAATCTCGATGCGCTCACGGCTCGGGAAGCTGCCGAAGCAGTAGCGGTCGGCCACGACCATGGCGCCGCAGGTCTCGAGGAGCTTCGTGAACTCGGGATCGTCGATCTCGGAGCCGGCGACCACGACGCGCGCGCGGAAGGGGAATTCCTTCTCGGGCTTGCGCTTTTTGATCTCGGCGAGCGTCTCCTTGAGATACGGGAGGATCAGGTCGTGCGGGCAGACCTCGCTCACGAGCTGGATGACGTGGAACTCATAGCCGGTGATGGGCGGGTTGGGCAGCTTGCGGAAGTTGCCGATCTCGGTGATGACATCGCACAGCTCGTTGAACTTGTCGATGGCCTCACGCATGGCGGCGTCGGACACGTCGATGCCGTAGCGCTTGGCGAGCTGATCGACGACCTTGAGCTGGAGCTGGCCCTTGTAGTATGTAAGGTTCGTCTTGTCGCCCTTCATCGGGGGATCGATCTGGGTGACGAAGAAGCGATCGTTCTTGACGGGGTTGAGCAGGAAGAAGTGCTCTTCCATACGCTCCATGGCCGCGCAGCACTCGGCGCCGAAGAGTGCGTTGAGGTAATTGTAGCCGCCCTCAATGGCGCGCTCGAGGATGGAGCGGACATACGGGCAGGTGCGGCTGGTCATGTAGTAGGTCGCAATGTCGGTCGACTCGCAGCGCGGCGCGCGCAGGCGGCTCGAGAAGCAACCCGGCAGATTGAGCAGGACCTCGGGGATGTAATAACAGTTGTACCCGAGGGCGATTTTCCCGTCGTTGACCGCCTGCGTGACGAGCTCGTTCTGCGCGTCCTGCAGGAGATTTTCGAAGAAAATCAAATGTTTCAGGTCTTTCATATTGTCCCTTCTTTCAAAATAATTCCCATTGCAGCTATGTAAAAAGGCGTCGGGATGCGGGTGCATTCCGGCGCCTTCGACATACGAAAAAAACTTTGCGGCGTCCCCAGCGCCGCGGCGGAACGAGCAGGCGCTTGCTCTACCACCTGGTCATTACCAAAATATCACGTGTTCTATTCTGTGTCAACCGCCAACACGCTAATTCTTTCACAAATCCGGACATAAGGGTGACTTTCGACACATTTGTCGGGAAATGGCGCTCAAACCCGGTCGGCCGGACGCAAAACGCGCAGATACGCCTCGCTCTGACGCACGAAGGCAGCGGCGTCAAAATTGTCGTTGCGCAGCGCCTCCTGCACGATCATGCCGTCCGACGCGAGCAGGATGAGCTGCGTCAGGTAGTCGGCAGAGACGACGTCGGTGCGCTCGGCGATCTTCTCGGCGATGAGCCGCTCAAAGGCGGCGTAGCGGTCGATGAGCTTGGCGCGCAGCGCCTCGTCGCCAAGCATGGCGGCGTGGATCAGGTGCAGGCGGATGCCGGCGGAGGCCGTGTTGCGCTCGACGACGTATTTCACGAGCCGGTGCACGGACGTGTCCTTGTCCTTGTTCCCCGTCCAGGCGATCAGCTCGTCCCACTGGCGGTCGAGATAGCGGTTGGTGATATCGAAGAGGATATCCGTCTTGTTTTTATAATAGTAATAGAGCGTCCCCTTGGACACGCCGGCCGCCGCAGCGATCTCGGCCAGCGAGATGTCGGCAAACGTCTGCGAGTCCAACAGGCCGGTCGCGGCGTCGAGGATCTTCTCCTTGACATTGTCGTTGCGCGGAGCGGCCATGTGCTTTCCTCATTTCTTATCTTATGGGATACATTGCGTCTTATTGTACGCGATTTTGGGCGTTTTGTCCAGTCTGACAGGAAAACTTCAGCAGTTTTGCCCCAGGGCAAATCCTTGACTTCCCGGTCGAAAAAGGGTATATTTGTGGTATTCAGTCGGCCGATTGGCCGACTTATCTTCCGGGAGGCCTGTCTTTCATGAAGATCCCCGCACTGAACCGAAAACTCAACAAGGCCTTCGGCGGCCGCGTCACGGCAGCGGCGGAGGACGGCTGCATCGTGCTGCGCGGCACGCTCGACCGCTGGGACGACGTAGTGCGCGCCGGCCAGATGGCCGCAACGAAGTATTCCACGTGCCATGTCGTCAACGACATCACGTTCACCGGCGGCAAGGATGCGCCCATGCGCGTGCCCGCGCTGCATGACGATGCGCTCGACGGGCAGACGCCCGATGTGCTCATCATCGGCGGCGGCATCTCGGGCGTGTCGATCGCGCGCGAACTTGCGCGCCAGAAGCTCGACATTCTGGTGGTCGATAAGGAATGCGACCTTGCGCTCGGCGCCTCCGGGCGCAACGACGGCGAGGTGCACCCGGGCATCGACCTCGGGCGTGGCAGCGTCAAGCACAAATATATCCGCCGCGGCAACGCCATGTATGACCAGATCTGCAAAGAGCTCGACGTGCCGTTTCATCGCGTGGGGCAGTATGTCTGCTTCCAGCACGGCTGGCTGCGCCCGGCCGTGTGGGGCTACTGCATGTGGCGCAAATATCACGACGGCATCGCCGACACGGAGCTCATCTCCGGTAAGGAGCTGCTGCGCCGCGAGCCGAATTTCAACGGCAAGACCCGCTTCGCCATCTCGAATCCGGACTCCGGCTGCGTCTGCCCCTATGGACTGACGATCGCGTATGCGGAAAACGCCGTGCACAACGGCGCGCGCATCGCGCTCAACACCGCCGTGCTGGGCATGGACGTCGCGGACGGAAAGATCACCGCCGTGCACACCAACCGCGGCACGCTGCACCCCGCGCTCGTCATCAACGCGGCCGGCGTGTTCTCCGAGGAGGTGGCGCGCATGGCGGACGATCGCTTTTTCTCCATCCACCCCCGCCGCGGCACGAACAGCATCCTCGACCGCAAGGCCGGCGCGTTCATGCACTCGATCGCGTCCGTGAAGGGCAACGACATGGTGTCCAAAACGCACTCGAAGGGCGGCGGCATCCTGCACACCGTGCACGACAACCTGCTCATTGGGCCGGACGCCGTGGAGACCTATGAAAAAGAGAACACGGCGACGTATCCCGAGAGCATCGCGCACGTGTTCGAAAAACAGAAGATCACGATGCCCGCGCTGACCGAGCGCGACATCATCACCTATTTCACCGGCGTGCGCGCGCCTACGTTCGAGGAGGACTTCATCATCGAGCGCGGCCGGCACACGCACAACCTCATCCACGTCGCGGGCATCCAGTCCCCCGGGCTGACGACGGCGCCCGCCGTCGCGGTCGACGTGGCGGACATGGCCGTGCGCATCCTCGCGCGCGAGCGCCCCGTGGCCATCAATCCGGACTTTGACCCCCACCGCCCGGGCATCCCCGTCCTGCGGGAGATGGACGACGCGACACGCGCGGCCTACATCGCCAAAAATCCCGACTACGGCGTCATCGTCTGCCGGTGCGAGGAGATCAGCCGCGGCGAGATCCTCGACGCGCTGCACTCGAATGTCTGCGTGCCGACGGTCGACGGCGTGAAAAAGCGCGTGCGCCCCGGCATGGGGCGCTGCCAGGGCGGGTTCTGCTCGCCGCAGGTGGTGCGCATCATCGCGGAGTACCTCGGCGTGCCGCTCTCGGCCGTGCGCAAGTCCTCCGCCGACGCGCCCATCACGTTCGGCCCGACGAAATCCGGGGAGGTGCAGGCATGATGTACGACGTCATCGTCATCGGCGGCGGCCCCGGCGGGCTCGCGGCCGCCATCTCCGCGCACGAAAACGGTGCGCGCGTGCTGCTCATCGAGCGCGAGGCGCGTCTTGGCGGCATGCTCAAACAGTGCATTCACGACGGTTTCGGCCTCGCCCGCTTCGGCGAGCGGCTGGCAGGACCCGAATATGTTGAGCGCTTCATCGACCGGCTTGAGGAGCTGGGCATCGAGGCGCACACGCAGACCTTCGTCACGCGCGTGGAGAAAACGCCCGCCGGCTTCGCGGTCGTCACCGCGAGCCGCAGCGGCGTCGCGCGCTATGACACCCGCACGCTCGTGCTGGCCACCGGCTGCCGCGAGCGCACGGCCAAGCAGGTCTTCATCCACGGCACGCGCCCGGCGGGCGTGTTCACGGCCGGCACCGCGCAGCACTTTACGAACCTGCTCGGCGAGCTGCCGACCCGCCGCTGCGTCATCCTCGGCAGCGGCGACATCGGGCTCATCATGGCGCGCCGCCTGACGCTCGAGGGCGCCGAAGTCCTCGGCGTGTACGAGGCCAAGCCCACCCCCTCGGGTCTGACGCGCAACATCCATCAGTGCCTGCATGATTACAACATTCCGCTGCACCTGAGCCACACGGTCACGCGCGTATTCGGCGCCGACCGGCTCACGGGCGTGGAGGTTGCGGAGGTGGACGCACACATGCGCCCCATCCCGGGCACGGAGCAGCGCATCGACTGCGACGCGCTAATCGTGTCCGTCGGCCTCATTCCGGAAAACGAGCTGGCGGAGTCGCTCGGCGTCCCGCTCGACGGGCACACCCGCGGCCCCGTGTGCGACGGACAGCTCATGACGGAGGTGCCCGGCATCTTCTCGTGCGGCAACGCGCTGCACGTCAACGACCTGGTGGACTACGTGTCCGCCTCCGGCGAGCTCGCAGGCAAGAGCGCGGCACACTTTGCCGCGCACACGCGCGACGAAGTCGCGCTCACGATCTCGGACGATTTCGGCTATCTCGTCCCCCAGCGGCTCGACCGCACGGAGGATAACCGCAGCGTCACGCTGTATTTTCGCAGCGCGGCGGTGCTGGGCGCCTGCCGCGTGGTGCTGACCATGGACGGAAAAGAAGTCTGGTCGCGGCGCTACCCCTTCCTGCGCCCGCCCGAGATGCAGCAGCTCACGCTGGATTTTGAAAAGCTCGGCATCGCCCACGCGCGCGATGTCCACTTTGCGATCGAGGTGGCAGAGACATGAAAGAACTCACCTGTATCGGCTGCCCGCGCGGCTGCACCTTGAAAATCGAGCGCGACGGCGACGGCTGGTCCGTCACCGGCAACACCTGCCCCCGCGGCAGGGAGTTTGCCATCTCGGAGATGACCGCGCCCAAGCGCACCATCTGCTCGACCGTGCGCACAGCCTTCCCGGACGCGCCGGTGCTGCCGGTGCGCGTGTCGGCCGACATTCCAAAAGAGCGCATCTTCGATGTCATGGACGCGCTCAAAACCGTCACCGTATCCGAGCGCATCGGCCGCGGCGACGTTGTCATCCCGGACGTGCTCGGCCTCGGCGTGGATGTCATCGCCACGAGCAGTCTCCTCCGACACAGACCCGAATGAATATTTTGTATAGAGAGCAAAAATAAATCTTAGGAGGGAACCATCTTGAGCAAACCGCTGGTGCTGACCTGCGACATCGGCACACAGAGCGCACGTGCTCTGCTCGTGGATCCGGACGGTCAGATCGTCGACGTGGTGCAGAGCAAATACCCCGAACCCTACTTCTCCAAAGAACCCGGCTGGGCGGAGCAGAAGCCGGACTTCTACTTCGACCGCCTGTGCGCGTGCTGCCGCGAGCTGTGCGCGCGCAGCAACGCCCTGCTGCCGGACGTGATCGCCATGACCATCACGGTCATCCGTGACACGGTCGTGTGCCTCGACGCGGACAACAAGCCCCTGCGCGACATCATTCTCTGGCTGGATAAGCGCACCGTCGACCCCGACGGCGCGATGCCCGCCAAGAACATGATGCTCTTCAAGCTCGCCGGCATGGAGCCGACGGCGAAGGTGGTCTATGCCGCCTCCGCCGGCAACTGGATCATGCGCCACGAGCCGGAGATCTGGGCCAAGACCGCCAAATACGTCATGCTGCCCACGTACCTGAACTACAAGCTCACGGGCAACCTCATCGACTCGGCCTCGAACCAGATCGGCCACATCCCGTTTGACTACAAAAACCGCCGCTGGATGAAACCGGGCAGTCTCACGCGCTGCTTTTGCGACGTGCCGAATGAAAAACTGTGCGATCTCGTGCCCTCCGGCACGGTCATCGGCACGATCACGGACGAGATCTGCGCCCTGACGGGCATCCCCGCCGGCCTGCCGCTGATCTCGACCGGCTCGGACAAGGGCTGCGAGACGCTCGGTCTCGCCGTTGTCGATGCCGACAAGGCGTCGATCTCGCTGGGCACAACGGCCACCATCCAGTTCAGCACGACCGAGTACGTCGAGCCGCAGCAGTTTCTGCCCGCCTACCCCGGCGTGCTCAACGACCACTACAACCCCGAGATCGAGATCTACCGCGGTCTGTGGCTGCTGTCGTGGTTCGTCAAGGAATTCGGCACGGCCGACGCCATCGACGCCAAAGAAAAAGGCATGGCGCCCGAGGCGCTGCTCGACGAGCGCATCCGCGACCTGCCCGCCGGCAGCGACGGGCTGCTCCTGCAGCCGTACTGGACGGCCGGCATCCTGCATCCGGATTCGCTCGGCGCGGTCATCGGCTTTTCCGACTACCACACGCGCTACCATTTCTACCGCGCCATCATCGAGGGACTGTGCCTCGAGCTCTACATGGCGCTGCGCATCATGGAGGATCGCTCGGGACTGACCATTCACGAGATCCGCATCGGCGGCGGCGGTGCCAAGAGCGATGTGGTCTGCCAGATCGCGGCGGACGTGTTCGGCCTGCCGGTCGTGCGCTCACAGACGCACGAGGCGTGCTCCATCGGCTCGTCCATGGTCGCGTTCGTGGCCAAGGGCGTGTTTGCCGATTTCGACGAGGCGGCCAAACGCATGGTCCACGTTAAGGACACCTTCCAGCCCAACGAAAGAAATCACGAGGTTTATAACGACATCTACGAGCAGGCCTACCGCAAGATCTACCCGCGCCTGCGCCCGATCTACCAGAAACTGATCCAAGTCAAGAGGAGGATTGCACAATGAGCAACAAACCGTACAAAGGATTCGAGCCGAAATGGCTGCTCACCCCGGCGCCGGCGGACAGCTACCGCTCCATCTTCCGCTGGGGCGACCCGAACTTCTTCAAATACCCGAAAGAGTCCCTCTACACCCTCATGAAAGAGAAGTTCCAGATGACGGACGACGATTTCAAGGCATATTCCGACGACACCGGCTTTGACCCCGTGGAGCTGCCCGATCACCCGGTGCAGCTTGCGCCCGAGCACATCGAGGCACTCAAAAAGATCGTCGGCGAGCAGAATGTCTCCACCACGGACTACGACCGTCTGAGCGTGGCCTACGGCGCCACGGCCTACGACCTGCTGCGCCTGCGCCACAAGCGCATCGACAGCGTGCCCGATGTTGTGCTCTACCCCGAGACGACCGCACAGGTCGAGCAGATCGTGGCCTACTCCACCGAGCACCACATCCCGCTGTATGTCTACGGCGGCGGCAGCAGCGTCACCCGCGGCGTCGAGCCGGTCAAGGGCGGCATCTCGCTGGATATGCGCCGCAACTTCAACAAGGTCATCAGCTTCAACGAGATCGACCAGACCATCACCGTGCAGGCCGGCATGTCCGGCCCTGATCTGGAAAAGACGCTCCAGAGCGCGCCGGAGCTCTTCGGCGCCAAGCGGCAGTACACCTGCGGCCACTTCCCGCAGTCGTTCGAGTATTCGAGCGTCGGCGGCTGGACGGTCACGCGCGGCGCGGGACAAAACAGCACGTATTACGGCACGATCGCCGACATCGTCCTCAGCCAGAAGTACGCCACGCCCATCGGCACCATCCAGACCAGCCACTACTCCCGTGAGGCCACCGGCCCGAACCTGAACCAGATCATGATGGGCTCCGAGGGCACGTTCGGCGTGCTGACGGAGGTCACGCTGCGCATCTTCCGCTGGATGCCGCAAAACCGCAAGCGCTTCTCCTACATCTTCAAAACGTGGGATGCCGCCATGAAGGCCGCCCGCGAGATGATGCAGTGCGAGTGCGGCTACTCGTCCGTGTTCCGCCTGTCCGACCCGGAAGAGACCAACCTCATGCTCAAGCTCTACAACGTCGACGAGACACCGCTGCAGCCGCTGCTCGACAAGTTCGGCTACAAGGACATGGAGCGCTGCCTCTTCCTCGGCTTTACCGACGGCGAAAAGGGTTACAGCCGCAACGTTGCGCGCAATATCGCCAAGATCGCGCTCCGTCACGGCGGCATGCCGCTGACCGGCTACGTCACCCGCAGTTGGGAAAAGGGCCGCTTTAACGACCCCTACCTGCGCGACACGCTCATGGACTTCGGCATCACGACCGACACGCTCGAGTGCACGGTCAACTGGTCGAACATGGAGCAGGTGCACGCCGACGTGCGCAAGATCTGCCACGCGCTGCCGAACACCGTCGTCACGACGCACATGTCGCACTGCTATCCGCAGGGCGCGAACCTGTACTTCATCTTCCTCACCCGCATGCAGGATGAGGACGCCTTCAAAGCCTACCACACCACGATCCTCGACGCGATCCAGCGCTCCGGCGCAGCCGTGAGCCACCACCACGGCATCGGCAAGATGTTCGCGCCCTGGCTCGAGGGCTACATCGGCGAGAAGGAGTACGGCGTGTTCCGCGTGCTGAAAAACTACTTTGACCCCGACTACAACATGAACCCGGGCGGCACGATCGGCCTGGATCTCAAGCCGGAGGAAAAGAAGTTCCTGCGCGAGTACACCGATTATCTCGAGCAGCCGAAGTTCGACTGATCTTCTGCCATTTCCCGGCGCCGGAATGGATGCTCGGCGCCGGCTTACCTGGCCATGTGCCAATGCTGCTGCGTGTGTCGTTTGTGCAGCAGGGGGGAGAACCGGGGCGGGTCGCCGCCCAAAAGGGATGGAGCAGCCCGGCATTGTTGCAATGTCGGGCTGCTTTTTTGCCTGCCGCGGCTGCAATAGGGTAAGCTGCGGCTGCGCTGCCGGTCGAGCCGGCGCAGAAGCGGGAGGCCGGTGCGCGGCACGACACAAAAAAGCCGCCGCTCCGGCCGGAGCGGCGGCTTTGCGGTCTTCAGTTTGTGTGCGGCTGCAGCGCATGGCGCGTAACGCGCAGCAGCGTCGGCAGCAGCAGCGCCAGCACGATGCCCTTGCCCGCGCAGATGGCCAGCCGCAGCGGCAGCGTGCCAAAGACGAACACCGGCGAATAATATCCGTAGATGAGGCTGTCGATATACAGCGAGCCGGTGTTGAGCACCGTGATGCCCAGCTCGCCCAGCACAGCCAGCAGCGCAAGCTGCCGCGGTGTGCAGGCGTAACCGTGCCGCGCCGACACCGCGCCCACGCACAGCCCCAGCAGCACATACGGCGCAATCCAGAGCACAGTCGTGGCGCTCACGCCGTAGCGCAGAAGCTGATACAGCAGCGTGCCCACCCCGCCGATGGCCAGCCCGTCGACCGGGCCGAGCAGCAGCGCACCGAGAAACACCGGCAGCGCCTCGACGGTGATCTTCAGATTGCCGGTGCTGATCGACACCAGCCCCAGCACCGTGACCATGGCGGCAAACATTGCGTCCGCCGCAAGGCGGCGGGCGGTCCATTTCGTATGCATATTTCAAGACTCCTTTCGTGACAGTTGCCACGGCGGGGGTCTTCCCTTGGTGGCAGCGGAAGCGGCAACAGCACCGCGGGGCGCGCGGCCCCTTCGTCGCCGGACAACTTCCCATCCCGACGCACTTGACGCGCTGTTCCTACTCTGTCCAATGCATTGCAAAGATTTCCGTGTGCATCATAGCACACGCGCACCGGCTTTGCAACCGGAAAAGGGCGCCCGCCGGGCGCCCTTTCGATCGGCTTACTTTTTCGCGCGGCCGAGGCGGCGCGTGAGCTCTTCGACGAGCCCGTCGATCAGCTCCTGATGGTTTTCGAGGTTCAGCTCCGCCTCGCGCACGATCGTGTAGCCGAACACGTCGTCGTCCATGATCTTGGCATAGGACAGCAGCTCCGCCTGCATGCAGCGGATGGCCGCCACACTCAGATGCACGGCCGCGAGCGCGCTGCACGCGGTCAGATCGTCGCCCTTGTCCACGATCTCCTTCATGAGCTCGATGCAGCGGCACATGATGTAGACGATCTCGTTCGGAATGTCGCTCGCCACGCGCAGCGCGCTGTCAAGGTCGGTGCGCGAGACGCCATCCTCATGGATGCGCCGATCCAGCGGCGCGCGGGCGCGGATCTCCTCGTCGATCTGAAAGACCATGTAGTCCGTCATCTGGCGCAGCTCTTCGGCCGTTTTCTTCAGTTCCTCGTCGTCCGAGCGCAGCGCGCGCACGGCCAGCGACCCCGTCGCCGCCGCGAGCGCCGACACGACCGCACCGACGCTGCCGGCGCGCGGCAGACCGTCCGGATCCGCCACCGCCGCGACATAGTCCTTGACCGGCATAGTGCCAAAGGTCTGCTCCGGTTTGTGCTCCCCGACAGAGACAACGTGATCGCCGTCCGCCGTGTGGATCAGGATCTTTTTCTTCTCTTCCGCCATAGTTCCCTCCATTCCCCGCGCGCATAGCCGCACGCGGATATACACATTATTATAAAAGAAATATAGCACGCTGACCGGCACATTGTCAAGATTGCAACGGCCGCCGGTTTTGTAGAAAAAGTCATATTCTGCACAAAAATGACCCCGTTTTTTCGTCAAATTTCGTCACGCCTAAGTGCAATTCCGGCATTTATCTTTGCACCGCTTTCTGATATAGTGAGAGGTAAGCGCAAAAATATCGTAGAGGGAGCGTGAAGCGTTTTGGGGATCAACAATGTGATCTCTCTGCTTGGCGGTGTGGCTCTGTTCCTGTTCGGCATGACGCTCATGGGCGACGGGCTGAAAAAGGTGGCCGGCAACAAGCTGGAGATCATCCTCTATAAACTCACGAGCACCCCGCTCAAGGGCGTGCTGCTCGGTACGGGCGTCACCGCCGTGATCCAGTCGTCCTCGGCCACGTCCGTCATGGTCGTCGGCTTCGTCAACTCCGGCATGATGCAGGTGCGTCAAGCGATCGGCATCGTGCTCGGCTCCATTCTCGGCACGAGCATCACGGGCTGGATCCTCTGCCTGTCGGACATCAGCGGTTCCGGCTGGGTGTCGCTGCTGAGCACCGCGACGCTCACGGGCGTCGTCGCCGTGATCGGCATCATCCTGCGCATGTTCTACAAGGATCTGACCAAGCGCCACATCGGGGATATTCTGCTCGGCTTCGCCGTGCTCATGTACGGCATGTCCTCCATGAGCGGCGCCGTGGCCCCGCTCAAGGACAGCGCCGCGTTCATCGACATCCTCACCCGCTTTTCCAACCCGCTGCTCGGTGCGCTCGTCGGCACGGTCTTTACCTGCATCCTGCAGAGCGCCTCGGCCGCCGTCGGCATTTTGCAGGCGCTGGCCATCACGGGCACGATCACGTTCTCCGTCGCTTTCCCCATCACGCTCGGCATCGCCATCGGCGCGGCCGTGCCGGTGCTGCTGTCCTCGCTCGGCGCGAGCGTCAAGGGCAAGCGCACCGCCTATGTCTACCTGCTCATCGACGTCATCGGCGCGCTCGTCTGGGGCATCGTGTTCTACGCGGTCAACGCCGCGGTGCACTTCCCGTTCATGAACACGACCATGACCACCGTGAGCATCGCGCTGCTCAACACGATCTTCCGCTTTGCGACCGTGCTGCTGCTCACGCCGATGATCCCGCTGCTGGAAAAGCTCGTCACGTTCCTGTTCCCGGACAAGGCATCGACCGGCGTTCTCGCCGATATCGACCGGCTCGAGGAGCGCTTTCTCGCGCACCCGGCGCTGGCCATCGAGCAGAGCCGCCTGGCCATCGACTCCATGGCACGCCAGGCGCAGGACAACATTTTGTCTGCCTTCGCCCTGCTCGATAAATTCAGCGACGAGCAGTTTGCCGCCCTGCAGGAAGACGAGGAGGCCATCGACCACTATGAGGACAAGCTCGGCACCTACCTCATCAAGATCACGAGCAAGGAGCTGACCCCGCGCCAGACCGCCGACGTGTCCAAATATCTGCACACGATCAGCGACCTGGAGCGCATCAGCGACCACTCGCTGAATATCGGCGAAACGGCGCAGGAGCTCTACACGAAGAAGATTGTCTTCTCGCCCACCGGCTCGCGCGAGCTCAAGGTCATGCTCTCCGCCGTGACGCGCATCCTTGAGATCACGATCAACGCCTTCCTCGACAACGACGTCGCCGCGGCCTACCGCGTCGAGCCGCTCGAGGAGCTCATCGACAACCTCTGCGACGAGATGAAGCTGCACCACATCGACCGCCTGCAGTCCGGCGAGTGCACGCTCAACCACGGCTTCGCGTTCAACGACCTGCTCACCAACTGCGAGCGCGTGTCCGACCACTGCTCGAACATCGCCGTGGCCATGATCGAGCTCGAGTCCGACTCGTTCGACACGCACGAATATATCAACAGCGTCATGGCCATGCATTCGCACAGCTTCGATGAATACTACGCCGAATACAGCAAGGAATTTCAGATTTAATGCATATATCCGCCGCCTATCCATTTTCAAAAATGGCCGGGCGGCGTTTTTTACCCTTTGCAAACCGGCAAATGTCCCAATTTTGCCCCACAAAGTATGTACACGCTGCACAAGACATTTTTGCCCGGTGGGGCCTGTTTTTTCAAATTTCACAAATCGCCGTAAAAAGCGCATGAATGTATTGCATATTTATTCGCTCGGTAGTATATTAACCTTATATAAATGGATTTTTATCCGCTTGCGAGGGACGAGATATGCATAACGAAAAGAAAACGATCTTCATCAACGGCAGCTCCGGCACAGCCGGGCTGCGCATTTACGACCGGCTGGCACAGCGCAACGACATCGAGCTGCTGACGCTGCCGCCCGAACTGCACCACGACATTGCGGCGCAGCGCGAGATGCTCAACCGCGCGGACATCGCGTTTTTGTGCCTGCCGGATGCGGCGGCCATCACGGCGGCGGATCTGGTCGAGAACCCGGACACGATCGTGCTCGACACGTCGACCGCGCACCGCACGGCGCCCGGCTGGACGTACGGCTTCCCGGAGCTGTCACCGGAGCACGAGGCCGCGATCCGAACGGCCAAGCGCATCGCGGTGCCCGGCTGCCACGCCAGCGGCTTCATCGTGCTGGTCTACCCGCTCATTGAGGCGGGCATCCTGCCGCCGGACGCGCTGCTGACGTGCTACTCGCTCACCGGGTACAGCGGCGGCGGCAAAAAAATGATCGCCGAGTATGAGGCCGACGTGCCCGATCCCCTGTACGCCGCGCCGCGGCAGTACGGACTCACGCAGCAGCACAAGCACCTGCGCGAGATGTGCGCGGTCCCGGGTCTGACGCACGCGCCGGTGTTTGCGCCGATCGTGGCCGATTTTTACAGCGGCATGGAGACGAGCGTCGCGCTCTTCGCCTCGCAGCTCTGCCCCGGCAAGACGGCCGCGGACATCCAGGCCGCCTACGCCGCGAAATACACCGGCCCCGTCGTGACCTATCAGGATCCCGCGTGCGCGGACGGCTTTCTGTCCGCCGCTGCCATGTCCGGCAAGGACAGCATGGTCGTGTCCGTCTCCGGCAATGACGAGCGCATCCTGCTCACGTCCGTGTTCGACAATCTCGGCAAAGGCGCATCCGGCGCCGCGCTCGAGTGCCTGAACCTCGTCATGGGCAAGGAAAAGGGCTTCGGCCTCGATCTGTAAGGAGGAACAAATGATGAAGCAAGTCACCGGCGGCGTGTGCGCCGCACAGGGTTTTTCCGCCGCAGGCATCCACTGCGGCATCCGCAGAAATCAGTCCAAGCGCGACCTCGCGCTCATTTACAGCGCCGTCCCGGCCAGCGCCGCGGCGGTCTATACATCCAACCTCGTCAAGGGCGCGCCCCTGACCGTGACGAAAACGCACCTTTCTGACGGCAAGGCGCAGGCCATCGTCTGCAACAGCGGCAACGCCAACACCTGCAACGCCGACGGCATCGCCGTCGCCGAGGAGATGAGCGCGCTCACGGCGGACGTGCTGCACATCGCGCCGCAGGACGTGATCGTCGCGTCCACGGGCGTGATCGGCCAGCCGCTCGATCTCGCGCCCATCCGCCACGGCCTGCCGCAGCTCGCCGCCGCACTCGGCGACCACTCCGACCAGGCGGCCGAGGGCATCATGACCACCGACACGCACCGCAAGGAGATCGCCGTGCAGTTCACCGCCGGCGGCAAGACCTGCACGATCGGCGGCATCGCCAAGGGCTCCGGCATGATCCACCCGAATCTGGCGACCATGCTCGTCTTCCTCACGACCGACTGCGCCATCAGCCCCGCCATGCTGCAGGCCGCTCTCTCCGGCGACGTGCAGGACACCTTCAACATGGTCAGCGTCGACGGCGACACGTCCACGAACGATATGGTCGCCGTGCTGGCAAATGGGCTCGCGGGCAATGATGAGATCACGGCGCCCGGCGCAGACTTCACGGCGTTTTGCAGCGCGCTCAACAGTGTAACCGTCTGGCTCTGCCGCCAGATCGCGGGCGACGGCGAGGGCGCCACGCGCCTGCTCGAGTGCTGCGTCACCGGTGCCGCCGACCACGCGGTGGCCAAGACCGTCGCCAAGAGCATCATCTGTTCGGCGCTCGTCAAGGCCGCCATGTTCGGCGCCGACGCCAACTGGGGGCGCGTGCTGTGCGCCATCGGTTACAGCGGCGCGGATGTGGACGTGCACAAGGTCGACGTGGCCTTCCGCTCGGCGGCCGGCACGGTGCGCGTGTGCGCAGACGGCGCGGGCATCCCGTTTTCCGAGGAGGAGGCAAAGAAGATCCTGCTCGAAAAGGAGATCGAGATCCTCGTCGACCTCAAGTCCGGCGACGAGGGCGCCACGGCCTGGGGCTGCGACCTGACGTATGACTATGTGAAGATCAACGGCGACTACCGCACCTGAACCGGGAGGAAACACATCATGGACATCACGAATCCGCAGCGCGCGAAGGTACTCGTTCACGCGCTGCCCTACATACAGGAATACAGCGGCAAGATCGTCGTCATCAAATACGGCGGCAACGCCATGATCAGCGACAAGCTCAAAGACTCCGTCATGCGCGACATCGTGCTGCTGTCGCTCATCGGCGTGAAGGTCGTGCTCGTGCACGGCGGCGGGCCGGAGATCACGGAGACGCTCGAACGACTCGGCAAGCAGACACAGTTTGTCGACGGCCTGCGCGTGACCGATCAGGAGACGGCCGACGTCGTGCAGATGGTGCTCGCCGGCAAGATCAACAAGACGCTCGTCAACCTCATCGGCCACAAGGGCGGCCGGGCGATCGGCCTGTCCGGCATCGACGGGCAGATGATCCAGGCGCGCGTGCGCGACGAGCGCCTCGGCTTCGTGGGTGAGATCACGAAGGTCGACGTGCGCCCCATCCTCGACGTGATCGACAAGGGCTACATCCCGGTCGTGTCCACCGTCGGGTGCGACACGCAGGGGCATGTCTACAATATCAACGCCGACACGGCGGCCGCGCGCATCGCGGGCGAGCTGGGCGCCGAGAGCCTCATCGCCATGACCGATATCAGCGGCATCCTGCGCGACAAGGACGACCCCGCCACGCTCATCCCCGCCGTCCACACGGCGGACGCGCTGCAGCTCATCGAATCCGGCGTCATCAACGGCGGCATGCTGCCGAAGGTGACCTGCTGCATCGACGCCATCCGCTGGGGCGTGCACCGCGTCTTTATCATCGACGGCCGCGTGCCGCACGCCATCCTGATCGAAATGCTGACAAACGAAGGCATCGGCACCATGTTCGTTGCCGGACAAGGAGGAAAAGCAGATGAACATTCCGCAACTTGACAGTACTTATATCGCCAACACCTACGCCCGCTTCCCCGTGACGATCGCGCGCGGCAAGGGCTCGCTCGTCTGGGACGCGGACGGCAAGGTCTACATCGACATGGCGACGGGCATCGCCGTCAACAGCTTCGGCATCGCCGACCCCGCGTGGATCCGCGCCGTGACGGAGCAGCTCTGCACCGTGCAGCACGCCTCGAACCTGTACTACACCGCGCCCGACGCGCAGCTCGCGCAGCTCCTGTGCGAAAAGACCGGCATGAAGAAGGTCTTCTTCTCCAACTCCGGCGCCGAGGCCAACGAGTGCGCCATCAAGGCCGCGCGCAAGTACGCCGCCGACCACAAGGGCGCGGAATATTACACGATCATCACGCTCAAAAACAGCTTTCACGGCCGCACGATCACGACGCTCGCCGCGACCGGACAGGACGTGTTCCACCACGATTTTCTGCCGCTGACGGAGGGCTTCGCCTACGCCGAGGCAAACGATCTCGACGATCTCAAGGCTCAGGTCGCCGCGCACAAGTGCGCCGCCATCATGATGGAGGTCGTACAGGGCGAGGGCGGCGTCATCCCGCTGACGCAGGAATTCGTCAAGGGCGCGGCGCAGCTCGCCGCCGAGCAGGATCTGCTGCTCATCTGCGACGAGGTGCAGATCGGCAACGGCCGCAGCGGCAAGCTCTACGGCTACATGCACTACGGCATCACGCCGGACATCGTCTCCACGGCCAAGGGTCTCGGCGGCGGCCTGCCGCTGGGCGCGACGCTGCTCGGCGAGAAGGTGCAGGACGTGCTCACCCCCGGCACCCACGGCTCCACCTTCGGCGGCAACCCGGTCTGCTGCGCCGGCGCGCTGAGCATTCTGCACCGGCTTGACGGCCCGCTGCTGCAGTCCGTGCAGGAAAAGTCCGATTTCATCGTCAGCTCCCTCACCGGCGCCAAGGGCGTCAAGAGCGTCACGGGTCTGGGTCTGATGCTCGGCGTGGAGACCGAGCGCCCGGTCAAGGACGTCATCGCCGACTGCATGGCGCGCGGTGTGCTCGTCATCTCGGCAAAGAACAAGGTGCGCCTGCTGCCGGCGCTCAACATCCCCATGGCGCAGCTCGAGCAGGCGGTCAGCGTGCTCAAAGACGTCTGCGCCGGAGAATAAGGAGGAACACCGACATGAACCTGAAAGGCAACGATTTTCTCAAGCTGCTCGACTACACGCCCGAGCAGATTGACTACCTGCTGCGCCTCGCCGCCAAGCTCAAGGCCGAGAAAAAGGCCGGCATCCCGCACCGCCTGTGCGAGGGCAAGAACGTCGCGCTCATCTTTGAGAAGACGAGCACGCGCACGCGCAGCAGCTTCGAGGTCGCCGCGCACGATCTGGGCATGGGCAGCACATATCTCGACTCCACCGGCTCGCAGATCGGCAAGAAGGAGAGCATCGCCGACACGGCGCGTGTGCTCTCGGGCATGTTCGACGGCATCGAGTACCGCGGCTTCGGCCAGTGCATCGTCGAGGAGCTGGCGCAGTACGCCTCCGTCCCGGTCTGGAACGGCCTGACGGATGAGTTCCACCCGACGCAGATCCTCGCGGACTTTCTGACCATCCGGGAGCACTTTGGCTCGCTGGAGAACATCCACCTCGTCTACATGGGCGACGCGCGCTTCAACATGGGCAACTCCCTCATGGTCGGCTGCGCAAAGATGGGCATGCACTTCACGGCCTGCGCGCCCGCGGGCTACTTCCCCGATGCGCAGCTCGTCGCCGAATGTCAGGCCATCGCGGCGCAGACGGGCGCGACGCTCGACTTCATCTCCGACCCCGCCGCGGCCGTGCAGGGCGCGGATGTGATCTATACCGACATCTGGGTCTCCATGGGCGAGCCCGAGGCCGTCTGGGCCGAGCGCATTGCCGCGCTCGCGCCGTATCAGGTCAACGCGGCGCTCATGGCCAAGGCCGACCCCAACGCCATCTTCATGCACTGCCTGCCGGCGTATCACGACAAGAAGACCATCATCGGCAAGGAGATGTGCACGCGCTTTGACCGCGAGGCCATGGAGGTCACGGACGACGTGTTTGAAAGCGCGCAGTCGGTCGTGTTTCAGGAGGCCGAAAACCGCATGCACACCATCAAGGCCGTCATGGCGGCGACGCTTGCGGAGATCGAGCTATGAAGCGCTATCTGGTACTCGAAAACGGCGAGGTCTTTGCGGGCGTCGGCTTCGGCGCGCCGTGCGACACCGTCGGCGAGCTGGTGTTCACCACCGGCATGAACGGCTATATCGAGACGCTCACCGACCCCAGCTACTGCGGCCAGATCGTGCTGCAGACGTTCCCGCTCATCGGCAACTACGGCATCATCCCGGCCGATTTTGAGGGCAAGTGCTGCGTGCGCGGCTACGTCGTGCGCGAGCAGTGCACCACGCCGTCGAACTTCCGGAGTGAAGAAACGCTCGACGCATTTTTGAAAGAAAACAACATCCCCGGCATCGCCGGGCTCGACACCCGCGCCGTCACGCGCATCCTGCGCGAGGCCGGCACGATGAACGCCGCCATCTGCGACACGGTGCCGGACGATCTCACGCCGCTGCACACCTACCGCATCACGGATCCCGTGCCGCAGGTGACGACGCCGGGGGCCTATACCCTCCGGCCGCAGGGTGACACGCTGCACCGCGTGGCACTCATCGACTACGGCGCCAAGCGCAACATCGCGCGCGAGCTCTGTAAGCGCGGCTGCGCCGTGACGGTGCTGCCCTGCTCGGCGAAAGCCGAGGACATCCTCGCCGCCGGGTATGACGGCGTCATGCTCTCCAACGGCCCCGGCGACCCGACGGACAACGGCACGCAGATCGCCGAAATCGCCAAGCTCTTCGGCCGCATCCCGATGTTCGGCATCTGCCTCGGCCATCAGCTCATGGCGCTGGCACAGGGCGGCAGCACCGTCAAGCTCAAGTACGGCCACCGCGGCGTGAACCAGCCGGCGCGCGACGTGTGCGGCACGCGCACGTTCCTCACGAGCCAGAACCACGGCTACGCCGTCGTCGCCGAGAGCGTCAAGACCGGCACCGTCCGCTACGTCAACGCCAACGACGGCACGTGCGAGGGCATGGACTACCCCGGCCTGCAGGCCTTTTCCGTGCAGTTTCACCCCGAGGCATGCTCGGGCCCGCACGACACGGCCTTTCTCTTTGACCGATTCTGTGACCTGATGGGAGGTGCGCACCATGCCGATTGATACCAGCATCCGCAAAGTCATGGTCATCGGCTCCGGCCCGATCGTGATCGGTCAGGCGGCAGAGTTTGACTATGCCGGCGCGCAGGCGTGCCGCGTGCTGCACGACGCTGGCGTGAATGTCGTGCTCGTCAACTCCAACCCCGCGACGATCATGACCGACAAGGCGCTCGCGGATGAAATTTATCTCGAGCCGCTGACGCTCACGTCCGTCAAGCGCATCATCGAAAAGGAGCAGCCCGACAGTCTGCTCGCCGGTCTCGGCGGCCAGACGGGGCTGACGCTGGCGATGGAGCTCGACAAAGAGGGCTTTTTGCAGCAGCACAACGTGCGCCTCATCGGCACGAACGCCGAAGCCATCGACAAAGCCGAAGACCGCGAGCTCTTTAAGGAGACCATGGCCGCCATCGGCGAACCGACCATCCCCTCCGGCATCGCCAACACCGTGGCCGAGGCGCTGGCCGTGGCCGACAGCATCGGCTACCCCGTCATCATCCGTCCGGCGTTCACGCTCGGCGGCGCGGGCGGCGGCGTGGCTTACAGCCCGGAGGAGCTCACCGCCGCCGCGCAGACGGGACTCGACGCGTCCCCGATCACGCAGATCCTCGTCGAGCGCTACATCTACGGCTGGAAAGAGATCGAGTTTGAGACCATGCGCGACGGTGCCGGCAACGTCATCGCCGTGTGCAGCATGGAAAACTTCGACCCCGTCGGCGTGCACACCGGCGACAGCATCGTCGTCGCCCCGGCACTGACGCTCTCGGACAAGGAGTTTCAGATGCTGCGCAGCGCGGCGCTGAACATCATCTCCGCACTCGACATCGTCGGCGGCTGCAACTGCCAGTTTGCGCTCAATCCCGACAGCTTTGAGTACGCCGTCATCGAGGTCAACCCCCGCGTGTCGCGCTCGTCGGCGCTCGCGTCGAAGGCGACCGGCTACCCGATCGCGAAGATCACAACGAAGATCGCCCTCGGCTACACGCTCGATGAGATCCAAAACGACATCACCGGCAAGACCTGCGCCTGCTTTGAGCCCGCGCTGGACTACGTCGTCGTGAAATTCCCCAAGTGGCCGTTTGACAAGTTTGTCGGCGCATCCCGCCGCCTCGGCACGCAGATGAAGGCCACCGGCGAGGTCATGGCCATCGGCACGAACTTTGAGAGCGCGCTGCTCAAGGCCGTGCGCGGCGCCGAGATCCATCTCGACACGCTGCACGCCAAGCCCCTGTCCGACCGCCCGGTGCGCGACCGGCTCGCCGACTGCGACGATCACCGCCTGTTCACCGTCTTTGAGGCGCTGTGCAGCGGCGTGTCCATCGACGAGATCCATGACATCACCCGCATCGACCGCTGGTTTTTGTCCCGGCTGCAAAACCTCGTGGACTACGAGGCGAGCATCCAAAGCGGCCTGACGCCGGAGCTTTATCAGCGCGGCAAATACCTCGGCTATCCGGACGCGGCGCTGCGGCGCCTGTCCGGCAGCGAGACGCTGCCCCCCTTCCGCGCGGGCTACAAGATGGTCGACACCTGCGCCGCCGAATTTGACGCGCAGACGCCGTATTTCTACGCGAGCGCGGACGCATGCTGCGAGGCGCGCACCTTCCCGCGCAGCGGCAAGCCCGTCGTCATGGTGCTCGGCTCCGGGCCGATCCGCATCGGCCAGGGCATCGAGTTTGACTATTCGTCCGTCCACTGCGTGTGGACGCTCAAGGCCATGGGCTATGACGTCGTCATCGTCAACAACAACCCCGAGACCGTCTCCACGGACTATGACACCGCCGACCGGCTGTATTTCGAGCCGCTCACGGCCGAGGACGTGCTGCAGATCATCGACGTGGAGCAGCCCGTCGGCGTCGTGGTCGCCTTCGGCGGGCAGACCGCCATCGCGCTGACCCAGGCGCTCGACCGCCACGGTATCCGCATCCTCGGCACGTCGGCCGAGGGCATCGACATCGCCGAGGATCGTGAGCGCTTTGACGAGCTGCTCGAACGCTTCCACATCTCGCGCCCGAAGGGCATGGGCGTGCAGACGCTGCCGGAAGCGCTGCACGCCGCGCAGACGCTCGGCTACCCCGTGCTGCTGCGCCCGTCGTACGTCATCGGCGGCCAGAACATGAAGATCGTGCATGACGACGCCGAGGTCACGACGTACATGCAGCGCATCCTCGCGCAGGGCATCGACAACCCCGTGCTCGTCGATAAATACATGATGGGCACGGAGCTGGAGGTGGACGTCATCTCCGACAGCACGGACGTGCTCATCCCCGGCATCATGGAGCACATCGAGCGCGCCGGCGTGCACAGCGGCGACTCCATCGCCGTCTACCCGCCGTACAACCTCAACGACATGATGACGGAGAAGATCGTCGACAGCTCGCGCAAGCTCGCCCTCGCGCTCGGCACGAAGGGGCTTGTGAACATCCAGTACCTCATCTGGGAAAACGAGCTCTATGTCATCGAGGTCAACCCCCGCGCCTCGCGCACCGTGCCGTATATCAGCAAGGTCACGGGCGTGCCGATGGTGGACGTGGCATCGCGCGTCATGCTCGGCGCACCGCTGAAAAGTCTCGGCTACGGCACCGGCCTGCACCCCATCCCGCCGTATTACGCGGTCAAGGTGCCGGTGTTCTCGTTTGAAAAGCTCGGCGACGTCAACGCCTACCTCGGCCCCGAGATGAAGTCCACGGGCGAAGTCCTCGGCCTCGGCAAGACGATGCAGGAGGCGCTGTTCAAGGGGCTGACCTCGGCCGGCATGGTCGTCGGCCAGCATCCGGACGGCCGCCACGGCGTGTTCGTGAGCGTGGACACGCACGACCTCGGTGAGATCGTGTCGCTGGCCAAAAAGCTCGACGACCTGCACTTCGCCCTCTACGCGACCGCGGAGACCGCCGCCGCCATCGCGCGCCTCGGCATCGACGTCGTGACCGTCGACGGCATCCGCGAGAGCGACCACGCCTTCGCCCTGCTCGAGAGCGGCTGCATCGACTACATCGTCTACACCGGCGCGCTCAAGGACGCGACCATGGACGATTACATCGCCCTGCACCGCCGCGCGCTGCAGCTCGGCATCCCGTGCTTCACCTCGCTCGACACGGCCAACGCCCTGGCCGACATCATCGCCAGCCGCTACAACGAGCGCAACACCGAGCTCGTGGACATCAACCACATGCGCGCCGAGCGCCAGAGCCTGAAGTTTGCGAAAATGCAGGCCACCGGCGACGACTACATCTATGTCGAAAACTTCGACGGGCACATCACCTGCCCCGAATCACTGTGCATCCCGCTCTGCTCGCGTCACCGCGGCATCGGCGGCTACGGCATCGTGCTCATCGAGCACAGCGACGTGGCCGACGCGAAAATGCGCGTCTTCAACCGTGACGGCAGCGCCGGCGGCATGGGCGGCAACGCCATCCGCTGCGTGGCCAAGTATCTGTACGACAACGGCATCGTGCCGCGCGACGATCTCACGATCGAGGCCGGCGGCCTCGTGCACCGGCTGCACCTGTATACCCGCTTCGGCACGGTCGGCCTCGTGACGGTCGACATGGGAAAGCCCGCGTTCGCACCCGCGGACGTGCCCGTGACACTCGAAGGCGATCGCGTGATCGACCGGCCGGTGCACATCGCCGGCGGGGATTACCGCATCACGTGCTTGTCGATGGGCAATCCGCACTGCGTCGTCTTTGCCGACCGCGTGGATGAGGTCAATGTCGCGCATCTCGGCCCGCAGTTTGAGCACGCGGACATCTTCCCCGCGCGCACGAACACGGAGTTCATCCGCGTCGTCAACCGCACGACGATCAAGATGCGCGTCTGGGAGCGCGGCAACGGCGAGACCCGCGCCTGCGGCACGGGCGCGTGCGCGGCCGTGGTGGCCGCCACGGAAAACGGCCTGTGCCCGAAGGGTGAACCCATCACCGTCAAGGTCAGCGGCGGCGACCTGATCGTCACCTATGACGACGACGGCGTGCGCCTGACCGGCAACGCCGAGCTCGCCTTCACCGGCGTGACCACGTACTGAGCCCCAAAAGCAAAAAATCACCCGCATCCGGGTCGGATGCGGGTGATTTTTTCTGCCGGAAGCTCAGCCGCGCATGGCGGCGGCGAAGGCATCAATGCGCGCGATGTCGAGCTTCGGCTCGGCATACTGCGCGCGGTACTGCGGTGATGTCATCAGCGCGCCGAAGAGCTGCTTATAGGCGTAGCTCATCTTCTCGTACTGCATCTTGCCGCCGAGCATGTCGCAGGCGGCTGCGTGCGCGCGCAGCTCCGGCGAGAAGAAATGCTCCAGATACCCCTCCGTGCCGGGCGTGGTGTAGCAGCACAGATACAGGCCGAGGCGCTTGCCCATGAGCGCCTTTTCGTTCCGGCGCAGAAAGTGCTTGATGTGCCGGTCGAGCTTGAACATGTACACACAGCTACCGATGATGACCGCATCATACCCCTCGAGCGTGATGCCGCGCTCGCGAATATTGCGCACCGTCACGTCGCCGCCGACGGTGCTCTTGAGCATATAGGCGATCTCCTCCGTTGCGCCGTAGCGCGAAGCGAACAGGATCAGCGTTTTCATGCCGTGACCTCCTTTTCCGCCCTGTCGGGCGGCCCCTTCTTTATGTAAGAGTATAGGAAGCCGCCGCGCCGCTGTCAAGCGCTGCGCGCGATTTTTTTTACCCGACCGGCACGGGCTCGGCCTGCTGCGCGGCCGGTTCCCTGCGCCGCGCCTTGGGAATGTTGATGGTCAGGATGAGCGCCTCGTCCGTCTCCTGCCGGCGCATGCCGGCGTCGATGCCGCCCTGCTTCATGAGGTCGAGACTGTGCGAGATCGTGTTGAGAAACACGCGCACGTCCTTGAGGATGAAGGTTTTCTGCTGCTCGCTCTCGGGCGCGGTCTTGGCCTCGAGCAGGCGCTCGATGTAGGCATCCGTCGCGGCGACGTTCAGGTCGCGGCTGAGGATGTAGGCCAGCGCCGCGCGCTGCTCGTCCGGCGTCTCAAGGCGCAGCAGCGCGCGGCCGTGCCGCTCGGTGAGACCGGCGTTGCGCATGGCGTTGAGCACATCCTCCGGCAGGCGCAGCAGGCGGAGCTTATTCGCCACGGCCGACTGCGACTTGCCCAGCCGCCGCGCGCACTCCTCCTGGCTCAGGCCGAAGAGCCGAATGAGCTGTGCGATGCCGCGCGCCTCCTCGAGAAAATCGAGGTCGTTGCGCTGGAGGTTTTCCACGAGCGCGATGAAGCTCGCTTCCTCCAGATCCAGCTCCATGATGATGCACGGCACCTCGCTGAGTCCCGCCATGCGCGCGGCGCGCAGGCGGCGCTCACCGGCCACGAGCTCATACCCGCCCTGCCGCGGCCGCACGGTCAGCGGGCTGAGCACGCCGTACTCGGCGATGCTGCGCGAGAGCTCCTCGAGCTGCGCTGGGGAAAAATTCTGCCGCGGCTGGACCGCACTCGGCGCGATCGCGTCCACCGCCAGATACACGATGCTGCCGCGGGCCGCGCGGCTGCGATGGTTGGAAAACTGCATAGCACACCCTCCATATCTTGTGTTTTACAACACAAAAATAATCCACATATTGCGCAAAACGCGGCGAAATCGGGCGCGCGCAGAAAAAAAGAGGGCGGACTGCAAACAGTCCGCCAAAAACAGGGTTGTGGGATAAAGATATGAGCCGTGGCTTCCAAACTGCGGAAGTCAATTGGATAAGCTGTGAGGCTATTGTAGCGCCGGGGACGGAAAATGTAAAGAGCGAACGGTGTCGGGCGGACACTAGTTTTGTCAGCGGCGGAATCTTTTTTCGCACGCGGGGCATACTGACCGGGAGTACACAGCAAAGGAGATGGAAGCATATGCAGGTGATCGATCGCATCGCGCTGATCCTGGCCATTATCGGCGGGCTCAACTGGGGCAGCATCGGTCTGTTCCGGTTCGACCTCGTGGCGTGGATCTGCGGCGGTCAGGCCTCCGTGGTCGCCCGCGTGATCTACACACTCGTGGGTCTGGCCGCGATCTGGTGCATTTCCCTGCTCTTCCGCGGCCGCGACGAGATCGACGGCGACACGGAGGATGCGTAATGCCACCGGCAGCAAAAAAACGGCATGGCGTCGTCCATGCCGTTTTTTGCGCGCTCAGCCCAGCCGCTGCATGGCCAATGCGCTGCCCGGGAAGCGGTCGAACGCATCGAGCGGCGGCAGATACGCCTCCAGCGCGTGCACCAGCTCGCCGCCGAGCAGACCGCCGAGCGTGTTGAGCATCAGGTCGTCCACGTCGCACAGGCGGTACGAGCCGCGGAACACGAAAAACAGCCCCGTGAGCTGCCCCAGCTCGATGAACGCCGAAAACGCGAGCGACGCGAGCGCGACCTTTCCAAGATCCAGCCCGCAGATATAGCGCAGGTACATGCCAAACGGCATCAGCATCAGGATGTTGCACACGACCTGCAGCACCGTGCGGTCAAACAGCGCCGGCAGGTACGTATGCGGATCGGAGAGCACGAGCGGCGTCTCGCGCAGAAAATCGGCCACGAACTGAAATGGCACGAGCTGCGCATCATAGGTCGTGAGCTTCGCCGCCTGCGCAGTGTCCGGCAGCGGGAAGAACACGAGCGCCAGCACGCACAGCACATAAAACAAAAACAGGCCGCCGAACACGGTGCGCACCCAGTTGAAGCAGCGCGCACGCACCTGCCGGTAGAAAAACGGCACGGCCACCAGCGCCGCAATGAGTGGAAACGCATACGCCGCCAGCCGGATACTGCCCAGAAGATTTGTCATGACTCTTGCCTCCCATCGGGGCACTCCCGCCCCGGTTTCTGGCATCAGTATAGCGCCGGGCGGCATCCTGCCGCCATCGTTTTGGCTTACACTTGGCTTACATCTTCGTAAGGCAGCAAAAACCGGGCGCGTCCGAATGGACGCGCCCGGCAGTGCGGACAAACGGTCGCGCTCAGGCGACGAGGAAGAACTTCACGAGGAAGATCAGTGAGATGACATACGTCAGCACGGAGACGTCCTTGCCCTTGCCCGTGCAGAGCTTGAGCACGGAGTAGCTGATCAGACCCAGGCCGATGCCGTGGCCGATGGAGCCGGAGATCGGCATGGAGATGAGCATGATGGCCACCGGCAGGCTCTGATAGATATCGTCAAAGTCGATCTTCTTGAGACCGCCGAGCATGAGCAGGCCGACATAGATGAGCGCGGAGCTCGTCGCAGCGGCGGGGATAATGGCGGCGATGGGTGCGAGGAACATGCTCGCCAGGAAGAGCACGCCGGTCGTCAGTGCCGTCAGGCCCGTGCGGCCGCCGGCCTCGACGCCGGAGGCGGACTCGACGAACGTCGTGACCGTGGACGTGCCGGTGCACGCGCCTGCGACGGTGCCGATGGCGTCGGCCAGCAGCGCCTCGCGCATGCGCGGCATGTTGCCGTCCTTGTCGACCATGCCGGCGCGGCTCGCCGTGCCGACGAGGGTGCCGATGGTATCAAACATGTCAATGATGCAGAACGTGATGACGAGCGTCACGACCGTGAACCAGCCGATCTCGCCGAGGGCGGCAAAGTCAAACTTGAACAGGGTCGTCTCGGCCATGTCGCCGAACGCGGGCACGAACGACGCGCCCTTGAGCGACGCGAACGGGTTCGTGTGCAGGAAAACGGCCTCACCCGCCCAGTAGATGCCGGACGCGCAGAGCATGCCCAGCAGCACCGAGCCCTTGATCTTCTTGTGCGCGAAGAGCACGATCAGAAACAGGCCGACGAACATGGTCACGACGGTGAGCACCATCTGCGGGTAGCCGTCGCCCATGTTGGCTTTGGCAAGGCTGGGCGTGAGCGCGCCGAAGAAATCACGCATGACGTAAAACGGGCCGCCGTCGCTCGAGTACACGCCGGCGTTGGAACCGATGCCGATGTTGAGCAGCATGAGGCCGATGGCCGGCGCGATGCCGAGCCGGATGCCGAGCGGAATGGCCTCGACGATCTTCTCACGCACCTTGAGCACCGAGAGAATGATGAACACGATGCCCTCGATGAGGATGACGCACAGCGCCGTCTGGAACGACTGCAGATAGCTCATGCCAGTCAGGCTGACGATGTTGGCCACGACGACGGCAAAGAAGCTGTTGAGCCCCATGCCGGGCGCCATGGCAAAGGGCTTGTTGGCCGCAAACGCCATGACGAGCGTGCCGACGGCGGAGGCGATGCAGGTGGCAAGGAACACACCGTTCCAGAGCTGCGTGCCGCCCTCTGCGCCGAAGCCGGTCAGCAGGTTCGGGTTGAGCGCGATAATGTACGCCATGGTCATGAACGTCGTCAGACCGGCGACGATCTCGGTGCGTGCGGTGGTTTTGTTTTCTTTCAGGTGAAAGAGCTTTTCCATTGGGATCCCCTCTCTGTAAAGTTTTTGCAAAGAAGCGCAAAACGACGTCAGTATAACGCGATTTTCCCCGCCTGTCAACGACAAAAACCGGACACGGGGTATCCCGTGTCCGGCCATGAAATTGCAGGCGTTTTTTCACCCCTGCGCGGGGCAGTCGCGCGCGTGGCAGGTGAAGAGGATGACCTGCCGGTGCTGCGCGATCTCGTGAAAGAGCGCCATGGCGCGTTTGGCGCGCGCATCGTCGAAATTCACGAGCGTGTCGTCGAGCACGAGCGGGCACGGATCGTCCGCCGGGCACGTCAGCTCACACAGCGCCAGGCGCACGGACAGGTACAGCAGATCCGCCGTCCCGGCCGAGAGATAGGCCGTGTCGCGCGGCGTCGGGTCGTCGGCGCTGCGCGCCTTGGCCGACAGGTCGCGCGCGAGCACGAGCTCGTCATAGCGCCCGTCGGTGAGGTAGTCCATGTAGTCCGCCGCCTTCTGCGCAAGCTGCGGGGAAAAGCGGCTCTGCAGCTCCGCGTCCGCCCGGCCGAGCGTCTCGACCGCGAGCGCGATGGCCGCGTATTGCTGCTCGAGCGCGTCGCGCTGCTCGATGAGCTGCGCGTGCTCGCTGCCCAGCGCCATCGGGTCGCCGATGGCGAGCGCCGCCCCCGTGAGCTGCGCCTGCTGCGTGCGCAGGCGCGTGCGCACGCTCTCGAGCGCGCTCTTGCGCTGGTAGAGCGCGGCGGCCTCGCCCGTGCCGCGCTCAAAGTCCAGACTCTGCAGCAGCCGCTCGTGCGTCTCGCACTGGTGCTCGCGCGCGTCCTCGAGCGCGGCGGCCGCTTTCTGCTCGGCCTGCATGGCAGCCGCGCACGCGCGGTAGGCCGCCCGGTGCACCTCCGCCTGATAGTAGATGCCGTCCGCGTCCTGCGCACCGTAGCTGCGCAGGAGCTTTCCGAGCGCGGCGGAAGCCTGCTGCGCGCGCTTTTTACCGCTGCTTGCAGCGATCAACAGTACGACAGCCAGCACCGCGAGCGCGATGGCCGCATAATACAGCGGCCGCGCCACAAGATAACCCAGCACGGCGCACAGCGCCGCGAGTACGAGTGCTGCGATCCAGAAATACGGCTTGCCGCCGTGCGCCGCCGTGCCGGCGAGAGACGCTGCCTGCTGCGCGTCGCGCTCGGCGGTCTCGCCCGCCTCGTCCGGTGTCTGCACGCCGAAGTGCGTCTGTTCAAGCGCCGTGCGCTTGGCCGCGGCGTCCCGCCGCGCCTGTTCGAGCGTCTGCTCGAGCGTGCGCAGGTTCGATTTCTCCTCGCCCATGCTGCTCAGCGCCGCGCGGCGCTGCCGCTGCCGGGCGGCGTTCATCTGCTCGGTCACGGTCTGGAGCTCCGCGTCCGTCTGCGCGAGCTCGGCGGCGCAGGCCGCCTGCTCCTGCGCGTTGCGCTCGAGCCGGTGGAGCTGCTCCTCCACTGCGGAGATGCGCTGCTCCAGCTCCGGCAGCGCGCCGTGCCGGCCGCTGCGCCGGCGGCGCAGCCACGCGCGCAACTGCGCGTCGGCCTCCGTGTAGGAGCTCGCCTCCTCGCCGGAGGTCACGATGGCAGAGATGCGCCGTTCCAGCTCCGGCGTGCCCGTCACGACCAGGCCGCCCTGCCCGATGAACGCGCTGCGGCGAAACACCTCGGCCGACACGCCCGTGAGCTGCTCGCCCGCGTCCGTCGCCGTCAGCCCCGGCACCGGAATGTCCGTGCCGGTGTATACGGCCGAAAAGCCGCGCAGTGGCGCGTTCGGCGCCTCCGTCCAGCGGCGGATCGTGATGCGCTTGCCATCCTGCTCAAGCTCCAGCTCGCCTGCCATGGGCTTGCCGCTCCAGGGCGCGTATTTCTGCTTATCGGGCACGTGCCCGGCGCGCGCGCGCTCAGACGTGTCGATCCCATAGAGCATGGCGCGCAGGAAGGCGCACCACGTGCTCTTGCCGCTCTCATTCGGCGCGTAGATGATATTCAGGCCCGTGTCGAGCTGCAGCCGCTCGCCGTCGAGCGTGCCGAACGTGCCCTGCATATGCCGGATGATCACAGCGTCACCACCTCCTCATCGTGGTCCAGTGCCGCGAGTCCCCAGCGCGCGGCCATGACAATGGTCTCGCGCGCACGGTCGGAGTCCGCGGCGTCGTATTGCTGCTTCAGTTTGGCCAGAAACTGCCCGCGCAGCGTGCCCTCGCCCGCGCGCGCCCAGAGCTCCCGGCGCGCGCGCGTCTCGTCGCGTAGCTGCACCGCGAACACCCGCCCCTCGAGTGCCGCGCGCAGCGCGGCAGGATCCGGCGCGCGGTCGGTCTCGCCGGTGAGCACGATGCGGTAAATGTTGCGCGCAGCCCCCTCCGGCAGCGTCGAGAGCGCCGCCTGCACGGGGTCGGCATCCGTGACGTCCACGCGCAGGATCTCATACCGCCGCCCGGGCACGGGCAGAAACCGCGCCTGCACATCGCCCGCGGCGACGTCCACGAGCAGCACGCCTTTTTCGCCCGTCTCGTCAAAGCCGCGGCCTTCCATGCAGCCCGGCCAGGCGTACACCGTGTCCCCGGCGCGCAGCACGCCGCCGAAGCGGTGCACATGGCCGAAGGCGGCATAGTCCAGCGCGCTGGCAGCCAGCTCCGCGGCCGACACGGGGTTATACGCCGAGGCGGGGTTGCCCACCTCGCCGTGCATGCAGAGAATGTCGAGCACCCCCGCCTGCTTCGGCACGCAAAAGCCCCGCAGCATCGCCCCGCTCCGGCTGTCGGTAAACGCCGCGCCCCAGACGCGCACGCCCAGCTCCGGCAGCATCACGGCCTCGAGCCGCGGCGTGCGGAAGATATGTACGTTCTCCGGAAACGTCAGGCGCGCATACGGCGCGCCCGCGCTGTAATAATCGTGGTTGCCGGGCGCGAAAAACACCTCCGCCCCGCAGCCGGTGAACGTCTCGGCGAGCGCTCTGGCCGTCTCGGGATAGGGGCTCGCGCTGTCGAGCAGGTCGCCCGCGAGCAGAATGATCTGCGCATCGTGCTTCTTCGCCAGCTCCGGCAGGGCGCGCAGCAGGTCGCGCTGCTCCCGGCGGCGCTGCGCCGCCTGCGCGAGCGTGAGCGCCTCAAACGGCGAGTCGAGGTGCAGATCCGCCGCGTGCAGGATGCGCACGCTCATCTCAGACGCACCAGGCGCACGTCGCGGCAGAGCCCGGTGTCACTGTCGATCTCGAAGATCGCGCCCTCGAGCTTGGCCGCGCCCATGGCGGCCTCATAGCGCCGCGGCGGGTCGCCGAGGAATTTGCCGATCGACTGCTCCGGCGCGATGCCGAGCACGGCGTTGGCCGGCCCCGTCATGCCAAGGTCGGTCAGGTAGCCCGTGCCCTCGGGCAGCACCTCGGCGTCCGACGTCTGCACGTGCGTGTGCGTGCCCCAGACGGCCGTCACGCGCCCGTCGAGATAAAAGCCCATGGCGCGCTTTTCGCTCGTGGCCTCGGCGTGCATGTCGACGAGGACGATCTTCGCCTGCGTCTGCTCGAGGATATCGTCCACGACGAGGAAGGGGTTGTCCGTGTTCGCGTCGAGCGTGAAGCGCCCCATCAGGTTGATGACGCAGACCGGCCCGCCGCGCGTGGAATATTCGCCCCAGCCGCGCCCCGGGCACTGCGGCGCAAAGTTCGCCGGGCGCAGGATGCGCTTTTTCTGCTCCAGATACGGCTGTAGCTCGTAGCGCGTCCACGTGTGGTTGCCGAGCGTGATGACGTCGGCTCCGGCGGCGAAGATCGCGTCGGCCTGTTTCGGCGTCACGCCGACGACGTTGGCATTTTCGCCGTTGACGACGGTAAAATCAATGTGTTCCTGCTCCTTGAACGCACGCAGGCGCTCCGACAGGAAAGCAAGGCCGGGCGCGCCCACGACGTCGCCCACGGCCAGGATCCGCAGGATCATGTGTATCCCTCCCATGGCATCAAGATCATAGTAAAATAGTATACCACCGTCGGCGGTGGGGAATCAATCCAGAAACTGGCGCTGCGTGGATTTCATACTCCCGCGCCGCCGCGCACATACTATCCGCGCAGCATACCGACTGCGAAGGGAGGCAGAAACATGAAAGGAGACAGCAAGATGAATGCAATGCAGTTTGCCAAGGGCATGAGCATCGGCATGGGTGTCGGCATGGCGGTCGGCACGGCGGCGGGCTGGATGATGCACCCGCAGAAAAAGCGCACGAACAACATCGTGGCGGACGCAGTGCGCACGGTCAGTGACGTGACGGACACGATCCGCGACACGATGGGCTGGTAAAAAAGCAAAAAAGGAAAACTTTTTTGAAAAAGGGCTTGCAATTCCGGCGGAGCTATGCTACTATACTTAGGCGCGTTAGGAGCGCACTAAGCGCCGTTAGCTCAGCTGGATAGAGCGTCTGGCTACGGACCAGAAGGCCGGGGGTTCGAATCCCTCACGGCGTGCCATGAAAAAGTCTTGTAATCCTTGGGATTGCAAGACTTTTTTGTTTTTTCTCTTGTGTCGCTGACAGATTGGCTGCCGCAAAAGCGCACAAAAAGCGCACAAATCCGAAAAAACACGCCCAAAAGCAAGATACATCCGCAGGAAAGGATGTTATCTATGGCCAACATTTACGGGCGATTTTCGGTCAGTTCGGTCACACCGAGCCGGGCGGCGCGGATTTGAAAAGCGTTCCGGCCATCTTCGGACACGCCAACGCCGGCGCAACCTTAAACTTCTGCGGCAAGGCCGACTTGCAGCAAATAAAAACCGCAGCGGATAAGCTCGGCATGGCATTCGGGTTATCAACGGGTCCCCTACTATCGAGCTGTTGATCTTTATTTCGCATTTGGTACCGTAGATTTTTCTTACACACACGAATGCGCATAACAGTGCAAATACAATGTGATATTTGCAATTCCAGCTTGTATGTGATCAACGATTCACGCCGTACCTCCTCTTGCTTTTTCGTACAGTTGGCAGACTGCACGCTTATCCGAGAGCAAGCGGCGTTTTTAGTCTTCACGATCACCATAAGGCTTCTTTGGAACCACGCGCCTGGCGCGTGGTTTTCTCCATACAAAAAGCTCCGTTTCCGGTTTGGAAACGGAGCTTTTTGCGTTGTGCCGCTGCGCCTCAGCGGCGGTGCTTTTTCCCCTTGCGGGTCTTTTCCGGCTCGATGCCCTCGGCCTCGGCCATGGCGTCCACGGTCGCCTGCAGGTCGTCGAGCTGGGCATGCACGGGCTTGAGCGCCTTTTCCACTTCCTGCGCGACGATGGTCTGGTAAAACCGGTAGCGCGCGGCGACGGCGCCGATCATGCCGACCGCAGCGACCCCGCCCGCGATGAGCGCGACGCGGCGGAACCGCGGCGTCTTCATCACCTGCCAGGCAAGGGCCTTGAGGTTCGGCTTCCTGATCTGCTGCGCGGCATTTGTCGCCAGCGCGGCCAGCTCCTTGCCGCTGTCGATGGTCTGGCGCAGGAGCGCGATCTCCTGCTGCATGGCCTGGATCTGCTTTTTGCGTCTCATAGGGTTCCCTCCTATGTCAAATATGGAATCGCTTGTCAGAGCGCGATGGGTGCGCCGTTGAGCACGGCCTCGACGAGCGTGTCGCCCTCGTAGCGCAGCTTGAGCAGGAAAAACGGCGCGTCCTCCGCCAGCAGGCGGAAGAAGATCCTGTCGCCTGCCCACAGCGGCAGCGACGGCACGGCCGCCTTGTCCACCCATTCGAGATCGCCCTCATCGCAGTCGCGCAGCATACCGGTATAGCCCGTCGCCGTGAAGAGGTACATGTATTCGCCCTCCCACGTGTCGGACAGGAACGTCACCACGCCGCGGCAGCGCCAGTCAGTCAGCGTCAGGCCGGTCTCCTCATACGCCTCGCGCAGGAGACACTCGTCCGGCGTCTCATTGCCCTCAAACTTGCCGCCGATGCCGACCCATTTGTCGTGGTTGAGATCGTGTTCCTTTTTCACGCGGTGCAGCATGAGATACTGCTGCCCGCGCTCGATGTAGCAGAGTGTGGTGTTGCGCATGGTGTTGCCTCCTTGAAGATCCGCACGCCGCCGCTCACAAAAGGCGCATGCAGCGGGTGAGATAGTCGATGGCATCCTGCCCGGTCAGCCGCTGCGCGGCCGGGAGCTTGCGGAAATGATCCATCCAGACATTGAGCTGGTGCACCATCGCGCCGGAGCTGACGGTGTAGGCCGGCTGCGCGCCGCCGGCCGCGCCGTCGAGCACAAAGGCGGCGTGCTGATTGACGAACACGGACACCGACAGATCGTCGTAATTGCAGACGCGGTTTTGTGTGCACAGGATGCACAGCCGCTCCGGCGCCTGGCGAAGCTGCTCGATCATGCTGCGCAGATGTTCGCGCCGCGCCTCGGGCGGCACGTCGATGACCGTGCCGAGAAAGTACAGCCGGCCGGTATAAATATAGTCCACGAGCGCGAGCTGATAGAGGAAGATCGTCTTGAAAAACTCCGCGCTGCCGAGGAACAACTGCAGCTCCTGCCGCAGCTCGGGGTGCCGGGTCAGAAACTGCTCCCGCAGCGGCTCCGGCAGGAAAAACGGCTGCATATGCCGCAGCAGACAGCGGCCGTGCGGCTGCGTGAAGTAATCGAGAAAATACTGCTGGCGGCGCAGCCGCTGCAGGTTCGGCACCTGCGCAAGCGGCAGCCGGTCGCGGATGTAGGCATCGGCCGCGGCACAGTAGCGCCCGACGAGCGCGGGGTCCGCCGTCTCGAGCAGGTACACCTCGCGCGAAAACGGCTCGCGCAGGTACTGCAGCATGAGCGCGTCGCGGATGAGGTAGACATATCCCGTGCGGCTGGCGCGAAATTCGTAAAATTCGTACCGGATCTGCGGCCCCAGCCCCAGCAAGTAGCAAAAGGAGCGGCAGAAGCTGTCCGTGCGCGCAGAGACGTCCTCCATGTCCACGAACTGCACCACGCGCAGCGCCGTGCCCGCCGAGAGGATGCCGCGCACACGGCGGAAAAAGTTATCGTTGTTCTTAAACTGGATGTGGATCGGCATCGTGCAGATCATGTCCAGCCGCGCCGACGGCGGCGCCTGCTGCAGCGCCATGAAGATCCCCTCGGGGAAGAGCGCGATGTCCTTGACCGGGCTCAGGCCGGCGTTTTCCGTGCCGGTCGGCTGCGGCCGCTCGGGGCCGGCCGCCCGGTCGGCCGCGATCGTGTCGGCCAGCAGGGACGCCAGTGCCGCCGAAAATCCGGCATCGTCGGCCGCATCGCAGCGCAGGTCAAACTGCCCGGCGATGCGCGCGCGCACGTCCGGCGCAGCGTTGGCGGTCAGATAGGCGGCGATCTGCGCGGGCAGCGCGTCGTTGCTGCGCAGCGACGGGTGCTTGACGCCGTTGATCCACCGGCTGATATACGACGGGTCATAGCCGAGCGCGTCGGCAAGGTTGCAGCGCTTGACGCCGCACAGCCGCGTCAGCTCCTGAAGGGTTCGCCCGAACGTCATGTGATCGTCTCCTCACCGTGCGCATTTCTTGACTCAGTGACGAAAAAGTCACGCATCTTTCCTCCCCAGTATACGCGCCCGCGGCCGCGCTGGCAAGCCCGGATGCAAAAAATCACGCATCTGCGCATTTTTTCAGGCGCAGGGACGCAAAACCATTTTGTCAAGTTGGGACAATTTTTATGCACGAAAAGCAATCTGCCTCCAGCGGATGCACTGTGCAGGGCGAAAAACGTGTGATAAGATAATGACAATCTCCGGAGGCGTTTCCCGAGCCGGCACCGCGCGGTGTTAGCTGCCTGCCGGAAGGAACAACGAATCAGCCCAAGCATGACAGCTTCAAAGGAGGGACTGTACTTGACCATTGATGCCGATCGCAAGATCAAAGAGCTGGCGCGCGCGATCATTGCCGACGCCGGCCTGCCCTACACACCGGAGCAACTCGCGGAGATCCCCGCGATCCTCGCGGCCAAGAACCGCTATTTCTGGTGCATTGACAATCAGGAGTTCGACCTCATGCCGGACGTGTTCACCGAGACGGGCTTCCGCACCTTCTGGAGCGGCCGCCCGGGCTTCCGCGACCGCAACGCACAGGTGGCGCAAAACCGCAGCACCTGCGGCGACGACATGGTGCCGATGCACTTCGGCTACAACCAGATCGTGCACTTCACCGGAGCGCGCAGCGCGCAGCTTCTGACCAAAATGCACGACTACCACACCTATAAGGACAACGGCCAGACCTACTCGGGCTACGGCCTGTACGTGGACGATCTGGTCAAATGCGACGACGATCGCTGGCGCATCCAGACGCTGCGCCTGACCTACCGTCTGCTCGACGGCGAACTGAGGAGGACAAAATAATGGATAGACTCAAAGGAAAAGTGGCCATCATCACGGGCGCGGCCGGCGGCATCTGCCACAAGGCGTCCGAGCTCTTCTGCCAGGAGGGCGCAAAGGTCGTCATGGTCGATATCGACCCGCAGGTCGAGCAGTTCAGCGCCGAGATCAACGCCAACAGCGGCGAGAGCATCGCGGTCGTGGCCGACGTGGCGCAGCGCGACACGTGGGTGCAGCTCAAGAAGCTGGCCGATGCAAAATACGGCCGCATCGACACGGTCGTCAACGGCGCGGCGGCGTTCTCGCCCCCGACGCACGACTGGGCGCACATCACGTCCGAGATGATCGAGGACGTCATGCGTGTGAATATTGACTCCATGCTCTATTCGTACCAGACGGTGCTGCGCTACATGATGAAAAAGAAGATCCGCGGCAGCTTCCTGAACTTCTCGTCCTCGACGGCGCTGGCCTACAACGGCTCGGCCGTGCAGGGCTATCCGTTCTCGAAGGCGTGCATCAAGCTGGCCACGCAGAACATGGTCAACCAGGTCAGCAAGAAGTACGGCATCCGCTTCAACTGCCTCGCCCCGAACTACGTCTGGGTGCCCAAGCAGGAAAAGGTCTGGGATATGTACCGCGAACACTTTGAGGCCACGACGCCGATGCCCTATGTCGGCATGCCGGAGGACGCGGCCTGGGCGGTCGTGTACCTGTGCTCGGACGAGGCCAAGTACATCAACGGTGTCTGCCTGCCGGTCGACGGCGGCTGGGCCGTGCAGAAATAACCCAAGGAGCAAGATGTAATTATGCCTTCTATTCTGTCCCGGCCGATCAGGATCGGCCGCATGGAACTGAAAAACCGCATGGTCATGGCGCCGATGGGCGTCACCGTCGGCAACCTGAGCCCCACCTCGGTGGCGTACTTTGCCGCACGCGCCGAGGGCGGCGCGGCCATGGTGTTCTGCAACATCCGCGCCTCGCTCGCGCTGGAATCCGGCGAACACTCCATCTACCTCAACGATGAGACCGAGCCGCTGTTCCGCGAGCTGGCCGAGCGCTGCCACGCACATGACTGCAAGCTCGCCGCGCAGATCCAGCCCGGCGACGGGCGCATCGGCGGACCGTCCGTGCGCTATAAGGTGCCCATCAGCGCGTCCGCCTGCCCGTGGATGCACGTGCCGCGCATGCGCTGCCACGCACTGACGATCGATGAGATCCACGAGCTGGAGAACGACTTCCGCCACAGCGTGCAGATCGCACTGCGCTGCGGCGCCGACTGTGTGGGCATCCACGCCTACGGCGGCTACCTGACGGATCAGTTTCTGACCAAGCGCTGGAACACGCGCACCGACGCCTACGGCGGCAGCCTGGAAAACCGCGCGCGCTTTCTCACCGAGCTCATTGCCATCTGCAAGGAAGAGGGCGGGGCAGACTTCCCCGTCATCGTCAAATTCACGCCGGATCACTACATGGACGGCGATGGTTACCGCTCCATCGACGAGGGCATCGCGCTGGCGAAGCTGATCGTCGCCGCCGGGGCGGATGCCCTGCACGTCGACGCCGGCTGCCACGAAAACTGGCCCAACGCCATGCCGCCCGCCGGCATGCAGCAGATGACGCTGCAGTCGCGCTCGGCCAAGATCATCCGGAGCGTGGTCGACGTGCCGGTCATGACGCACGGCCGCTTCGGCGACGTGGACAAGGCGGAAGCCGCCCTGCGCGACGGCGTGTGCGACATTGCGGTCATCGGCCGCGGCCTGCTCGCAGATCCCGACCTGCCGAACAAGGTGCTCGCCGGCCGGCCGGACACGATCCGCCCGTGCATCTCCTGCAACGAGGGCTGCATTGCCCGCGTCTACAACGGTGAGACGGCAACCTGCGCGCTCAACCCGCGCTGCGGCCACGAGGACGGCAGCATCGACATTCCGCCCGCCAGGCATCCGAAAAAGATCCTCGTCGTCGGCGCCGGCCCTGCCGGCTGCATGGCGGCGCTCTATGCCAGGCAGGCCGGCCATTCGGTCGAGATCTGGGAGGCGGGCGGCCACATCGGCGGCAACGCCCTGTGCGCCTGCAAGCCGTTTTTCAAGCGCGACATGCACCGCATGATCCGCTACTTCGAGCGCGAACTGCTCGTGCACGACATCCCCGTGCGCTTTTACACCACGGCCACGCCGGAGCTGGCCGCAGCCTATGCGCCCGACCACATCCTCTGGGCGGCCGGCGGCCGGCCGATCGCGCCGAAGGCCATCCCGGGGCTCGACTGCCCGAAGGTGTACTTTGCGACCGAGGCGCTGTGTGACTGCTGCGACGTGGGTGACCGCGTCGTTGTGATCGGCGGCGGGCTCGTCGGCGTCGAAGCGGCGCTGCAGATGGACATGTGGGGCAAGCACGTGACGTGCATCGACATGGCCAAGACGATCCCGTCGGAGCCGGGCTTCAAGATGAACGACATGCTCATGCGTGACTACATGGCGCGCTCGGACGTGGATTTCCGCCCCGCGACGAAACTCGTGCGCATCGACGGCGATGCGTTCACGTGCAGCGTCACGGTCGAGCACGCGGGCAAGCAGCAGGAGATCGCGTGCGACACGGTGCTGCTGGCGCTGGGCTTCGCTCCGACGGCGCAGGCCGCCGCCGCGTTCGAGTCCGTTGCCCCCGTGACGGTACTCGGCGACGCGCAGCAGCCGCGCAAGATCCTCTTCGCCGTCGGCGACGCGCACGAGGCCGTGCGCAGGCTCTCGGACTGATCTGAGCGCACAAACATCGTTTCCAGCATCCTTTCAACAACACAAGCGGCCCGCACCGAATGGTGCGGGCCGCGACTGTTATATGCGGATACGCCGCCGGGTCACGGCGTGTCCGCTTTGCCATAGTATTCGCGCAGGAACGACAGGAACATCCGCGCAGACGTGCCGGCGGCGTTCACGGACTTGACCGCCACGCCGAGGCGCAGCGCGATCGGCTCGGCAAGCGGGATGACCCGCACCTGTCCCTCGTACCCGACGAGGGAGAACGCCGACAGCACCGACACGCCGAGTCCGCCGGCGACCATAGACAGGATCGACCCGTCGTCCGACGCCGTGACCTCCAGCCGCGGCGTGTCCGGCGGGAGAAACGGCTCGATGTACTGGTCCGGGCTCGACAGAAACGGTTCACGCAGCAGCCGCTCGAGCGGGATGGTCTCGCCCTCCCACGGGAAGTCCGGCGGCACGACTGCCACGAGCGGTGTGTCCGCCAGCGGCAGAAAGTCGAAGCCCTTCGCGCGTGCCTCGTCCACGAGGGCGAGCTGGATCTCCCCGCTCGCGAGCGCGGCGGGCAGCTCGTCGCCGCGCACGAGCACATCCATTTTGATCTCCGGGTGCAGCGTCCGGAAGGCGCGCAGCAGCTCTGGCAGACGCGCGCGGGCAATGCTCGCAAAGCAGCCGATGCGCAGCGTGCGCGTGCGTGGGTCATTCTGCTCGGCGGCCTCCTGCAGGAGCGTGTCGCACGCGCAGATCACATTTTGTATATAGGGCAGCAGGTGCTTGCCCGCATCCGTCAGGCGGATGCCCTGACTGTCACGCTCGAGCAGCGTACAGCCGACTTCGGCCTCCAGTTTGTTGACCAGGTGCGTCATGGCGGACTGGGTATAGCCCAGCTGGGCCGCCGCCTTGCTGAAGCTGCCGCATTCGACTGCCGTCAGCAGCGCCCGCAGTTTTCCGTCGTCCATATGCTGCCTCCTTTTTATCATTCTTTTTTCATAATACCACGAATTTGTGCAACTCAACCAATAAAATTTTCTGACCCATGTCATTTGCTTTTTTCATATCCCCATGAACAACTCTCGTTTCTCATTTATCAAAAAGAATGATACCCTATATTCGGAAATTGAAAGCTGTCATCCGCGCCCGGACGACAAAAGGAGAGAAAACATGAAAGAGACGAAAAATCGGGCGACACGCGACATCATCGTTGTCGGTTTTGCCCTGTTTTCCATGTTCTTCGGCGCCGGGAATGTGATCTTCCCGCCGTACCTGGGCATGGAGTCCGGCCCGCAGTGGCTGGCCGGATTCAGCGCGTATTTTATCGCGGACATCGGGCTTGCGCTCGCCGCCATGTTCGCGCTGCTGCGTGTCGGCAGCAGCGAGGCCGTGCTCCAGCGCGTCGGCCGCGTGCCGTCCGAGATCCTCATGTGCGCCATCATTTTGTGCGTCGGCCCCATGGTCGCCATCCCGCGCACGTCGGCCAGCACGTTTGAAATGGCCATCGCCCCGAACCTGCCCGGCGTGTCCGCCGTGGTGTTCTCGGTGCTGTTTTTCGCGCTCATCCTCGCGCTGTGCATCCGCGAGTCCGCCGTGGTGGACATCGTGGGCAAGGTGCTCACGCCGCTGCTGCTCGTCGGCCTCGCGGCCATCATCATCAAGGGCATTGTCACGCCGCTCGGCACGGTCGCGGCCGAGGCAAAAATCGACAGTGCCGTCGTCACCGGCGTCAAGGCCGGCTACCAGACCATGGACGCGCTCGCAGCGCTGCCGTTCGGCATTCTCGTGCTGCAGAGCGTGGTCGATAAGGGCTATACCGAACCCGGCAGGAAATTCCGCATCATGAGCGGGTCTTCCATTCTCGCGTGCGTGCTGCTGCTGGCGGTGTACATGGGGCTTGCCTATCTCGGCGCCACCGTTTCCACGCAGTATACCGGCGCCATCGGCCGCGCCCAGCTCGTCATGGCCATCGTCGAGGCGCTCATGGGCAAGACCGGCATGGTCATCTTCGGCATTGTCGTCGGCCTCGCGTGCATCACGACGGCCGTGGCGCTCACCAGCTCCGCCGCCGCGTATTTTGCCAAGCTCTGCCGCGGAAAAGTGTCGTACAAAGTGTTTGTCATCGCCATCTGCGTGTTCAGCGCCGTCGTGTCGAACCTCGGCCTTGACCGCATCGTGGCCATTGCCGCCCCCGTTCTGGATATCGTCTATCCGCCTACCCTCGTCCTCATTTTCATTTCGCTCGTCGTGCCGCGGCTGCCTGACCGCGTCAGCCGCGGCGCGGCCATCGGCGCGCTGCTCATGAGCGTGCTGTGCACACTCGACACGTATGGTATGACCATGGCGTTCCTGCACAAGCTGCCGCTGTTTGAGCTGGGCTTCGCGTGGGTGCTGCCGGCGGTGCTCTTCGGCGCCGTGGCCGCCGTGCTGCCGCACCGCAAGGCGCGCGCGGCCACGGCCGAGCCCGCCTGCGCCGGCGCCAACGGCAAACAGGGATAACCGCTCCCTGTGCAAAAAATCCCCCGGAACATTCCGGGGGATTTTTTTGCTTTGGGCGGTGCGCCCGCGCTGTCCGTCAGCTTGCCGCTTCCAGCAGCTTTTTGCTGACCCTTGCCTGCACGTCGATATAGTAAGCGGTTTCGGCGTCGTTCATGTCTTCGCTTTCCCACTTGCCGAATTTATTGCACGCGTCCGTATATTTGCTCATATAGCGCGCGTAATCGGCCAGCAGCGCGGGGTCATTCGGATTCGCATTGTATTTTTTCATGAACGCGACATACTCATCCATAAAGGCCTCATAGCTGTCCATAGCCTCTTTGAATTCCTTGCGCATGCCGTTGACGAGCTTGGCATCGTTTTGCGCCGCTCCGGAGGACGCAGAGGGATCTGTCGCCGGCTCGGAGGCCGTGCTGCCTGACTTCGTGTCCGGTGCGTCAATACGAATGCTCATGATCCGGTTGCCTTCATATGTGAGCACAACGTGCCATCCCGCGCTGTTGTCGGCAGAATAAGTGCCGTCACCCTTACTATAATCGACCGCAAAGCCCTGATCGCTGCAGGCCTTTACATAGGTATCAAAATCCTCTCTGCTCGTGCCGCCGATATACACGCGAAAACCGTCATCGCGCTCATAAGAGAATTTGCCGGTCGTGGATTTGGGGGCGGGAAGCTGCCTGCCGGCCTCGCTGTCCGGCCAGGTGATGGCCGCCATCGCCATGGGTGCTTCCAACCGGATGCCCAGGTCGTCCTTGCTACCATAATGCGTCAGTTCCAATTTGTATCCCGCGGAATTGTACGCGCTGTATTTCGACGAATCGGACGCCGCATCCACCGTAAACCCGGCCTCCTGACATGCCTGCACATAATCCGCATACTGCTTGTCGGAGACACCTGTGATATCGACCCACAGCTCATCGGCGGCGTTCGTATGGATCTTACCCTTGTTCGCAGGCGGCTGCGGCAATTGCGCGCCCAGGACCATATCATCCCAATCGATCTTTTCCGCGCTGCTGCATCCGGAGATCCTGCCGGCGACGGCGATCACGATCACGGCGGCGAGCACATAAAACCATCATCTTTTATAAATCGGCTTTTTCGGTTTTCGGGATTTCGGCTGGTCTGCGCCAATCTCAGCCGACGGTTACGGGCGCGCCTCTGCTTTTGCGCCGCATTCTGTGCAGTAATTGCCCTCGAATTCTGCACCGCAGTGACTACATTTCATCTTCCTGTTCTCCTTTCGGTTCGTCCTTCCCGGCCGCACGGCACGTGCCGCCGCTGCGCTTTCCCAACACGCGCTGGAAATGAGGCTTGCTTTCCCTCCTTATGGCTGTTGTATTTGGCTGTTTCCGGTCAATTTCGGAAAATTGCGGAAACTCCTGAGCAAATAATAACACATTTGTGTTCAAATGACAACATATGTATTCATAATCCGCAAAATTTCTCCCTACACTGAAAGTAAAAACAGTGAAGGGAGCACAGAGAATGCTGGATGCAAAAGTGGTTGGCAGCGTATTGCAGCGGCTGCGGGAGGAACGCGGCCTGTCACAGGAGATCGTGAGCGGGCTCGCCGGGATCGGCAGGACGCATTTGAGCGCCATTGAGCGCGGAGAACGCAAGCCGACACTGGAGACCTTTTACCGCATCGGCGAGGCGCTGCATATGCGGCCGAGCGCGGTGCTGGCGGAGATCGAGGCGGCGCTGGAAAGCGCGCAGGATTCCATCTGACAGGCCGCGCCCTGCCGTTTCGCGTGCAGCACATATGCCGGCCGTGGCCCGTCGGCCGCAAAGGCGCAAAAAAACAGGAGAGCAAACCGCTCTCCTGTTTTTGGTTTCGTGTTTCCGCTGCGCCCGGATTTACCGTTCTTCTCGGAAATATGGCAGGCCGAGGCTTGCGGGGGGCTGATTCTCGCGCTTGGAGCGCACGCTCGTGATGATAAGCACGATGATCGTGACAACATAGGGGATCATCTTGTAGAGCTCCTTGACGGCGAGGTTCGTTCCGCTCGGCAGGAAGATGTGCAGGATATACAGTCCGCCGAAGAGGAAGGACGCGAGCACGCCGATGTTCGGCTTCCAGACCGTGAAGATGACGAGCGCGATGGCGAGCCAGCCGCGGTCGCCGAAGGCATCGTTGGACCAGACGCCGCAGGCGTAGTCCATGACGTAGTACAGGCCGCCGAGACCGGCGATCATGCTGCCGACGCAGGTGGCAACGTACTTATATTTATTGACGTCGATGCCGGCGGCATCGGCCGTCTGCGGATTCTCGCCGACGGAGCGCAGGTGCAGGCCCACGCGCGTGTGCTTGAGCACATAGGCCGCGATGAGCGCGATGGCCACGGCGAGATAGGCAAGGAACCCGTAGGACAAGAAGATCTGCCCGAACCAGCCGAGCTTATCGGCAAACGGCAGCGACTTGGAAAAGTAGCTGTTCGTGGCCGAGAGCGCGATGGACGGCACCTCGCTGCCGGTGAGCTTGATGAGCGAGCCGCCCATGAAGTTGCCGAAGCCGACGCCGAACGTTGTCATGGCAAGGCCGGTGACGTTCTGGTTGGCGCGCAGCGTAACGGTGAGAAAGCAGTACAGCAGACCCATGAGCAGCGAGCCGAGCAGGCACGACAGCAGCGGGATCATGATGGCCAGAAAGCCGTTCATCCCGGCGGCTCCGCCGGCGCCCTGCTCATACAGGAACGCGCCGATGACGCCGCTGATGCCGCCGACATACATGATGCCCGCGATGCCGAGATTGAGGTTGCCGGACTTTTCGGTGAGCGTCTCGCCGGTGCTGCCGAACAGCAGCGGGATGCCCTGCACGATGGCGCGGGGGATAAAGGACACAAAATCAAACATGCTCCGCCGCCTCCTTCTTTGCCGACTTGCGGAAGCTCAGCCGGTAGGTGATGAAAAACTCACAGCCGATGATGAAGAAAATGATGATGCCGCTGAGGATATCGGCAAACGACTGGTTGAGGCCGAACACGGTCGAGATCTCGCCCGCGCCGCGGTCGAGGAACACGAGCAGGAAGCTTGTGAAGATCATGCCGAGGGGATTAAACTTCGCCAGCCACGAGACCATGACGGCCGTGAAGCCCTGGCCGCCGGCGATGGTGGTCGTGATCGTGTGGTCGGTGCCGGACACGAGCAGCACGCCCGCGATGCCGCACAGCGCACCGGACAGCAGCATCGTGCGCACGATGACCTTGCCGACCTTGATGCCGACGTAGCGGGCGGTGCGCTCGCTCTCGCCGACGACGGAGATCTCGTAGCCGTGCTTGCTGTAATTGAGGTAGACATAGACGAGCACAGTCAGCACCGCGACGACGAGGATCGTCAGCAGGTACTTGTAGCCGCCGATCTGCGGCAGCCAGCCGGCCTCGGTGCTCTGGTTGATGATGCCGACCTTACCGGAGCCCTTCGGCGACTCCCAGACGATGATGAAATAGGCCACGAGCTGCGTGGCGACATAGTTCATCATAAGGGTGAAGAGCGTCTCGTTCGTGTTCCACTTTGCCTTGAAGATGGCCGGGATGACGCCCCAGATCGCGCCCGCGGCGATGCCGGCGGCGACGATGAGCACGATGAGCAGGCCGTTGGGCAGCTTGTCGCCAAGGCAGATCATGCACGCGGCGGCGGCGAGGCCGCCGGCGAGCACCTGACCCTCGGCGCCGATGTTCCAAAAGCGCATCTTGAACGCCGGCGTCACGGCCAGCGAGATGCACAGCAGGATGGCGAGGTTCTGCCCCAGGATCCAGATCTTGCGCGACGAACCGAACGCGCCGCTGAACATGGTGCCGAAGACCTTGAGCGGGTTGAGGTGGGTACACAGCGTCGTGATGAGCGCGCACAGCAGCAGCGCCAGCACGATGGCGATCGCGCGGATGCCCCAGGCCTGATACCAGGGCAGTGTGTCGCGCTTGACGATGTGGAACAGCGGTTCCCGGACTTTGTTATGCATGGGCTTCGTTCCCTCCCAACTGCGTCATCATCATGCCGACGTCGCGCTTCGTGGCGCCGCGGCCGGGGACGATGCCGCTGACCTTGCCGCCGCAGAGCACGAGGATGCGGTCGGCCAGTTCGAGCAGCACATCGAGATCCTCACCGACGTAGATCACGGCGACGCCGCGCTCCTTCTGCCGGTTGATGAGGTCATAGATCGTGTAGGATGCGTTGATATCCAGGCCGCGCACGGCGTAGGCCGTGAGCAGCACGGTGGGGGCGGAGGCGATCTCGCGGCCGACGAGCACCTTCTGCACGTTGCCGCCGCTCAGACGGCGCACCGGCGTGGTCACGCCCGGGGTGTTGACATCGAGCTCCTCGACGACGGTCTCGGCGAGCTTGCGCGGGGACTTGCGGTCCGTGAGGATGCCGCGCCCCTTGCGGAACGAGCGGAGCATCATGTTGTCCGAGAGATCCATGTTGCCGACCAGCCCCATGCCGAGGCGGTCTTCGGGCACGAAGGACAGCGCCACGCCCATTTCGGCGATGCGCAGCGGATCCTTGCCGAGCAGCTCCTCGCGCGTGCCGTCGTCCTCAACATAGCAGATGCTGCCGCTTTCGGTCGGCTGCAGGCCGGCGATGGCCTCGAGCAGTTCCTTCTGGCCGCAGCCGGAGATGCCGGCGATGCCGAGGATCTCACCGGAGTTGGCGGTGAAGGACACATCGTCGAGCTTGACGATGCCGTCGATGCTGCGCACGGTGAGGTTTTTGACCTCGATGCGCGGCTTGGGGTCAACGGGGTCGGGCCGCGCGATGTTGAGCGACACGGCATGGCCGACCATCATGTTCGTCATTTCCTGCGCGTTGGTGTCCTTCGTGAGCATGTCGCCCACGAACTGGCCGTGGCGCAGCACGGCCACGCGGTCGCTGAGCGCCTCGACCTCGTGCATCTTGTGCGTGATGATGACGATGGCCTTGCCGTCGTCGCGCATGCTGCGCAGGACGGCGAAGAGCTTGTCCGTCTCCTGCGGGGTGAGCACGGCGGTCGGCTCATCGAGGATGAGGATGTCC
>ERZ827104.110-NODE-110-length-97470-cov-9.887728_pt1 | contig 97470 bp, 93 predicted proteins | sample MGYA00519781_ERZ827104 | MGnify/ENA primary metagenome ERZ827104 (study PRJEB31778, sample SAMEA3449257) | human gut metagenome | biome: human gut; feature: human-associated habitat; material: faeces | place: United Kingdom | collected 2010/2012 ...
ACACCAACATCAGCTACATCGAAAACGGCAATACCTACTACTACAAGGTGCGCGCTCTGGATGCCAACGGCACAGCGGGCGCGTGGAGCAGCATCGTGTCCGTGACCTACCGAAAGCCTGCCGCCGCTACGGCGGCCAGCGGCAAGTGCGGCGACAGCGCCAAGTGGACGCTGGACGCCGCCGGCACCCTGACCATCAGCGGCACCGGCCGGATGTACGACTATGAGTGGCCTGCCGACAGGGGTGGGACTACGCCGCCCTGGCTTGCCAACAAGTACAGGGACAGCATTCGCACCCTCCGCGTGGAGCAGGGGATCACCTATATCGGACGCTGCGCCTTTGACAGCTGCAGCAATCTGTCTGATGTGACACTGCCCACCAGCCTGCGGATCATCGGACAGTGCGCGTTTAACGACTGCACCGCCCTGCGGAGCATCCAACTGCCGGAGGGGCTGACCGCCATCAAGGAGGATGCCTTCAACGCAGCGGGGCTGGTGTCCATCACCTTCCCCTCCACCCTCAGGGAACTGAGAAACGGCGCATTCATGAACTGTGAGAAGCTCCAGAGTCTGCGGCTGCCGGAGGGGCTGACCACCATTGGGGTTTGGGCGTTCTACTGCAATCCCAACATCAGCAGTATTTATATCCCTGCGTCTGTTACAATGATCGGGGAGGAGGCATTTATCTACTACAACAATCTGGCCACCGTGCGCTACGGCGGCAGCCAGAGCCAGTGGAATGCGGTGTCTGTGGCCGCCAATGCATTTCCTGATGGCGTTTGTTACGTGTACAACGTCAATTGACTGCCACACACAAAAACAGGACCGTTCACATGGAACGGTCCTGTTTTTTCATATTTTCTTTACAGGAAAAACTTCCGGTGCAGGCTGCGGCGCAGGGGCTTGCACCCCGCGATGACCAGCAGCATGGCGCCCAGCACGGTACACACCGCCAGCGGGTAGAACGACCACAGAAACGTCTCGTGCAGCCGGAACGTCACATTCAGCAGCCACTCCACCAGCACGGCGTAGCCGCCGGACAGGATGAGCCCGCCGCCGCAGATATACAGTGCGCCCGCCGGCACGTACCGCAGCAGCGCCACCACCGCCGTCACCAGCACCATGGCTGTCCCCGTCACCGGCAGGGCGAAGCTCATGAACCAGTGGCCGTGGGTGGCGCAGTTGATATACAGCAGGTACACGCCGATGACCACGAAGTCCACCGGCACGAAGATCACAGGGTTGGGCCGCTTGAACCACAGGGGCAGCACCACGGTGGTATACAGCAGCACCAGCCCGCCCACTACATAGCCGGACCATACGATGCCGCCGCTGAGCCGCCAGTCGCACAGCACGGAGATCACCGCCGGCAGCAGAAACAGTACCGTCAGCACGAACAGCACGCCCGCGCGGCTCACGTCCTCTACGCGGGGGCTGACATCCGGCGGATACGGACTCTCGGCCTGCCCGCAGGGCAGATCGGGGTGGAACACACGGGTCCCGCACAGAGGACACACCTTTTCGCTGTCGGCCAGCTCCACGCCGCATTTGATACAATACATTGTTTTCGCTCCTTTCCCGTGTCAGCGCTGGTTGCTCTCCACCTTCACGTGGAGCCCCAGCTGCCGCAGCACACGGTAGAAATACATCTCCAGCTCCGGCTCGCGGATGCTGCGGATGCAATTGATATACATGGTGCCGTTCCACGTCACCACACCGCAGTTGTGGGGCGCGGCGGCCTGCACACCGATGATGAAGTCCATCCGCCGGACGTAGGGGGCCATGGCCTCCGGCAGCTGCACGTTGCCCAGATTGGACAGACACAGGCAGGATTTGCACTCGCCCACGGCGTCAAACACCGCCTTCATGGCGATGTTCTTGATGAACAGCGGCATCACCCGCAGTACGGGGGACTTCTCACTGGCCACATTGGCGGCGAACTTGGCCCGCATGGTGCGTCGGTTGTTCTCCAGCCCCATCCGGTGGTGTACCTCGCCGCACAGCTCCTCAAAGCTGCACTCGCCCATGCGGGGGTCCAGCTCGGGTGTGATGTAGGACGCAAAGTTCCGCAGCGTCCGGCTGGGGAACAGGCTCCGCAGGTTCACCGGCACCAGTACCTTCACCGGCTTGCGCCGCCGGGGGTCCCGCACCTTCTCCGCCTGCAGGTTCAGAATGGCCTGCATCATGGCGGCGCACAGCAGCTCCGTCACGGAGATGCCCCGCGCCCTGGCGCAGGCGCGCACCGCATCGGCGGACAGCATCATGGTAATGAGGTTTTTGTAGCCGTCCCGCTCCGCCGTGCCGCTGAGGTGGTAGGCGGTGGCCTCCTTGCGGCTGGCGGTGACGTCACCGGCATAGTGCAGGAAGCTGTCCTCCAGCTCCTCAGGATCCGGCTCCTCCAACCGGCCCAGCACCCCGTTTTCCGCGGGGATGGCCACGCCGTACTTCTGGGTCAGGTACTCCGCCACCAGGGTTTTCAGGAAGATGAGGCCGCCGGTGCCATCGGTCAGGGCGTGGAAGAACTCCACGGCGATGCGGTCGCGGTACACCAGCACGCGGAAGGCGCAGCGCCGCACCTCCTGAAAGGGCACATGGGCCAGCGGGCAGCTTTTCTCCTCCTGAATAGGCGGCGTGTGGGGGATCTCTTCCAGATAGTACCAGAACACGCCCCGCCGCAGCCGCACAGCGATGGAGGGAAAGCGCCGCACCGTCACGTCCAGCGCGCTGCGCAGAACGGCAACGTCCACCGTCTCCGTCAGCGTGGCGGACAGGCGGAAGAAGTTGTTCCAGTTGCGGCGCTTGGCGGCGGGGTAGATCTTGGCGGCGTTGTCCAGCCGCATCCACCGGAGGCTCTGGGCGGGGGAAAGGTTCTTGGTGAGGAAGTGGTCGATGGCCTGAAAATCCTCGGCCATATTCTCCTCCAGACAGTACAGCACATAGGCGTGCCAGCGCTCCGGCGCGATGTGCAGCTTACTGCGGCAGCCGCATTGCAGCAGCTTTTCGTGGAGCAGCCGGGCATCGTCCAGCATCACCTCGTCGCCGCCGGCGAACAGCAGAGACGGCGGCAGCCCCGTCAGATCGCCGAACAGCGGCGAGCACAGCGGGTCGGTGGGATCGTCGGTGTAGCACTTGGCGTAAAACTCCAGCAGCGCCTTGGTCATGGAGGGGTCAATGTCCTTGTGCTCCTCATAGGACGCGCCGGAGCCGGTGAGATCGGTCCACGGCGAAATGCCGATGAGACCGCAGGGCAGCTCCATCCCCAGCTCCTTCAGCTTCAGGCACAGCGCGTAGATCAGCCCGCCGCCGGCGCTCTCGCCGCACAGCAGGATCTGCTTGGGCCCGTAGCCCTTTTTCAGCAGATAGCGATAGGCCTCCAGCGCATCGTCCAGCGCGGCGGGGAACCGGTTCTCCGGCGCCAGCCGGTAGGCGGCGCAGAACACCCGAACGCCGCACTCTGACGCCAGCGTGGAGGCAAAGCCCTTGGCATACTCCAGACTGCCGCAGGTATAGCCGCCGCCGTGGAGATACAGAATGACGCCGCTGCGCCGCTGATCCTTTGGCATGACCCACGCGCCCTGAAAGCTGTCAAAGGCGTGGTCCTTCACCAGCACCTCCCGCTTGTGGAGGGCGGTCATCAGCTCGCCCAGCTTGTCCTGCCCCTTGCGGGTCACCTCCAGCGAGCAGTTGGCCACAAAGGGCTTGAAGAAATTCAGTTGTGAGCGGACTAACTTTGCCGACAGTTCCATAGGCCGCGTTCCTTTCGCATATTACTTCAAACCCATATTATACCAAACCCGTCAAGCCCTGTAAACATGCAGACCCTGCATCCGTCCCGGAAAGCGCCGCACGCAAAAAAGAGGCATCCGAAGATGCCTCTTTCCGTCTGTTTTGCTCACTCCTTGGTGTGTACGTTGATGAACTCCGCCCGCAGCTTGGAGTAGAGGATGGTCTGGCTGCTGTATAGCCCGCAGTAGCCGGACAACACGTAGCTGATGGCGCAGGCGATGGCAAAATACAGCATGGCGTCGGCGCCGAACAGCTCCACGCTCAGCACCACCGACGCGATGGGGCAGTTCACCGCGCCGCAGAACACGGCCACCAGCCCGATGGCGGCGGCAAAGCCCGGCGGCAGGCCCAGCAAAGCCCCGGCGGCACAGCCGAAGGTGGCCCCCACGAAGAAGGAGGGCACCACCTCGCCGCCCTTGAAGCCGCACCCGATGGTGACGGCGGTGAACAGCAGCTTCAGAAGCCACGCCCACCCACTGGCCTCACCGGTCAGGGCGCGGCTGATGACGTCCATGCCCGCACCGTTGTAGTCCGTGGTGCCCAGCAGCAGCGTCAGCGCAATGATGACCGCACCGCCTGCCGCCGCACGGAGGTAGCTGTTCTTCATCAGCCGCTCCGCCAGGTGCTCCGTGACGTGGAGCCCGCGGCAGAACAGAATACTCACCAGGGCGCAGAGGATGGCCAGCACGACCACCAGCAGCAGCGTCCAGCCGTCCAGCGCCGGCATGACTACGGTGAAGCGGGTGGGCGGCACACCCATCCACAGCGACACCAGATACCCTACCATGGCCGCCGTGATGCAGGGGACAAGCCCTGCGTAGTACAGTACGCCCACACTGATGACCTCCAGCGCGAACACCGTGGCGGTCAGGGGCGTGCCGAACAGCGCGGAGAACACGCCGCTCATGCCGCACAGCGTGGCCAGAGGCAGGTCCTTCTCCCCCAGATGCAGCAGCCGCCCCGTGCGGTAGCCGATGCCGCCGCCGATCTGCAGAGCCGCGCCCTCGCGTCCGGCACTGCCGCCGCACAGGTGGGTGATGACGGTGGACACGAAGATCAGCGGCACCAGAAGCACCGGCACCTCCTTGCCGAAGTGTACCGACTCGATGACGGCGTTGGTGCCCCTGCCCTCCAGTTTACATAATTTATACAGCCCCGCGATGACGAGACCGCCCGCCGGCAGCAGATACAGCACCCAGGGGTGGGCCAGCCGCACCTCCGTGGCATAGCTGACGCCCAGGTGGAACAGCGCGCCCACCATGCCGCCCACGCCGCCTACCAGCCCGCCGATGACCAGCCATTTCAGCATGGCGTCGGCGTACAGCCCAATGCGCTCCAGATATTTCCGCAGCCCTTCCATATTCCACTTACCGCCTTTTCTCTCTTGTTCCGGGGCCTGCGTCCGCAAGCCCGCAGCACGGTATTCTACCATGTTCCGGCGGGACTGTCAAACCGCCTATGGCGGACAAATATTCTTTGTACGAAACTGAAAATTTTTCAGGCACACTGACATATTTTCGTTTTCCCTGTTGATTCCGCCGAAGCTTTGCCGTATACTATACATTAGCAATAGCAAAACGAACAAAGAAGGACCAATCAACCATATAAACAGGAGGAAAACCAAATGAAATACGGTCGTACTTTCAATTTCTCCGCGGGCCCTGCCATGATGCCGGAGCCCGTCCTGGAGGAGATCCGCGATGAGATGATGAACTACCGCGGCAGCGGCATGTGCGTCATGGAGATGAGCCACCGTTCCAAGGTGTTCCAGCAGATCATCGACGAGGCCGAGGCCGATCTGCGTGACCTGATGGGCATCCCCGATAACTACAAGGTGCTGTTCATCCAGGGCGGCGCCACCCTGCAGTTTGCCGCCGTGGCATGGAACCTGATGAAGAACGGCAAGGCCGTCTACATCGAGACCGGCGCCTGGTCCAAGAAGGCCATCGCCGAGGCCAAGAAGTACGGTGAGGTCATCGTGGCCGCCTCCTCCAAGGATAAGAATTACAGCTACATCCCTGACTGCTCCGATCTGGACATCCCCGAGGATACCGATTATGTCTATATCTGCGAGAACGAGACCATCCACGGCGTGACGTGGAGCAAGCTGCCCAACACCAAGGGCCACGTGCTGGTGTCCGACCAGTCCTCCATGTTCCTGAGCAAGCCCTGCAACGTCTCCGACTACGGCATGATCTACGCCGGCGTCCAGAAGAACGTAGGCCCCGCCGGCATGGTGGTGGTCATCATCCGCGAGGATCTGATCCGCGAGGACATCGACCCCAAGATGCCCGTCTACATGAGCTATAAGACCCACGCTGACAACGGCTCCATGTACAACACCCCCAACTGCTGGGCCATCTACTGCTGCGGCAAGGTGTTCAAGTACCTCAAGAGCATCGGCGGCCTGGAGGAGATGCACAAGCGCAACATCGCCAAGGCCAAGGTCATCTATGACTTCCTGGATCAGTCCAAGATGTTCAAGGGTACCGTGGAGCCGGAGTTCCGCAGCCTGATGAACATCCCCTTCGTCACCGAGAGCGCCGAGCTGGACGCCGAGGTGGTGGCCGCCACCAAGGCCGCAGGTTACGACAACCTGAAGGGCCACAAGTCCGTGGGCGGTCTGCGCGCCTCCGTGTACAACGCCATGCCCATTGAGGGCGCTCAGGCTCTGGTGGAGTTCCTGAAGAAGTTCGAGGCCGAGCATACGAAGTAACAACTTGCAAAGGGGATGTTAAGTCCCTCCCACCGGCTGATCTCTGTCGCCGGTGCCGCCCGGAGCGGCTGAGCTGTGGTATTTCTGCCGCATACACGGCGGGGCAAATACCCGCCGGCAGGGCGATGCAGGGGGGGCGTCCCCAGCGTCCCGCCCCGACAAATATCAACAAATTGTAATAGCAAAGGAGAATATTACCATGCGTATTCTGGTTACTGACGGTATGGACAAGACCGCGATGGCGCAGCTGCGCGAGATGGGTCACGAGGTGGTGGAGCAGTTCTACGAGCCGGATCAGCTGGGCAAGGCCCTGCGTGATTTCGACGTGGTGGTGGTCCGCTCCAAGACCAAGGTCCGCGCCAACCACATCGACGAGGCCAAGGGCAGCCAGCTGAAGCTGATCATCCGCGGCGGCGTAGGCGTGGATAACATCGACGTGAAGTACGCCGAGGCCAATGGCATCGCCGTGAAAAACACCCCCAAGGCGTCCTCCCAGTCCGTGGCGGAGCTGGCCATGGGCCACATGTTCGCCTGCGCCCGCTACATCTCCGATGCCGGCTACACCATGCGCAACGGCGAGTGGAAGAAGAAGGAGTACGGCAAGGGCATCGAGCTGCAGGGCAAGACCCTGGGCATCGTGGGCTTTGGCCGCATCGGCCAGCATCTGGGCGTCATGGCCAAGGCCATCGGCATGAACGTCATCGCCTTCGATATTTTCCACATCCCCGGCATCGAGGAGCAGCTGGGCATCCCCTATGTGGAGATGGACGAGCTGCTGGCCAAGTCTGACTTCGTATCCGTCCACGCGCCCGCTGTGGACGGCGGTGCGCTGATCTCTGCGGAGAACATCGCCAAGATGAAGGACGGCGTGGTGGTCATCAACACCTCCCGCGGCACCAATGTGGACGAGGCCGCTCTGCTGGCTGCGCTGGAGTCCGGCAAGGTCCGCGCTGCCGGTCTGGATGTGTACGCCGACGAGCCCGCCACCAACAAGGCGCTGTACAGCCATCCCATGGTGTCCTGCACGCCGCACATCGGTGCCGCTACCGTGGAGGCCCAGAAGCGTATCGGCGCTGAGATCGTGGACATCATCAAGGCCATGTAAGTATGTCCGTGCGCCGATATCCGGCGTCCTCGCGGCATAGCCGCTGCGGTCGGCGACTAAAAATGTGCCGCAGGCACATTTTCGAAACGCCCCGACATATCGGCGCTGCGACGGTCGAGGCCCAGAAGCGCATCGGCGCTGAGATCGTGGACATCATCAAGGCCATGTAAGTATGTCCGTGCGCCGATATCCGGCGTCCTCGCGGCATAGCCGCTGCGGTCGGCGACTAAAAATGTGCCGCAGGCACATTTTCGAAACGCCCCGACATATCGGCGCTGCGACGGTCGAGGCCCAGAAGCGCATCGGCGCTGAGATCGTGGACATCATCAAGGCCATGTAACTGCGCTGCGACGCTGCCTATCCAGCGTCCGCACATCCAAAAATCAACCATAAAAAATCAGCTGCCGATGGGGGCAGCTGATTTTTTATGTACTTTTCCGCGCCGTTACTTCAGCACGATCTGGTTGTCCGCCGCGCCGAAAATGTCCTTCCACGCGGCGTCCACCTTGCTGCCCTCGCCGCGGAACCACTGGCTCTCAGCGTCCGCGGTCAGCTCCTCCTCCGGCGTCTGGCCCAGGATCAGCAGCGCCACATAGTCGCCGCTGACAAACAGACGGGCCTGACCCACTTGGGCCTGGTTCATGCTGTAAAGCTGGCTGTAATCCTCCACCTGCGCAAACCGTTCCTGCAGCAGGGCGGCGGCGTCCTTGGCGTAGCCGTCCTTGACCTTCAGCACCACAGCGGTGCTGGGATTCACGGCGCTGATGGAGCTGCTCTCCGAGACGCCGCTGTCAATTTTTGACAGATCCAGCCCGAAGTAGTCGGACAGCCAGCTCTGTTCATCGGTGACATCGCACTCGTAGCTGTCGCCAAGGGCGGTTTTCAGCTTGTCCAGCACCTCCTGCGCCGTCAGGTCCACAGTCTTGCCGCTATCGTTGTTCTCGCCGCCGCAGGCCGCCAGAGACAGCACCAGCAGCGAGGCCAGAAAAATCGTAAAAAATCTCTTCATGATGAAGAACCTCCGTTTTTTGCGGTGTTTTGCGCCGGACAGCGCGCTTTATCCGACATCCATTAGAGGGACGGATCGCGGCAAAGGTTCCGTATCATGAAAAAAACGCGCTCCGCGCCGAAGTGTCCCGATTTCGGGACACGTTATCCGCTATGCTGGAAGGCAGAAAAGGAGGTGCGCACTATGACCACGATCTCTATCCTTTGCACCATGTGCGGTGCGGCGGCTCTGTCCAGGGGCATCCTGAGGGCCATCGAATATATCGGCCGGTAGCTGACCGTTGACAACTGCCCATCCGTTCTATATAATATTTTGTATAAAAATTTACAATATCTACCGATATACGGAATGATATTATGTAATAAGCGTTATTAGAACGAGAAAGGACATGTCATGGATATTTTTGAAAAATGCTATGCCCCTTCGCTGGCCAGTGAGCTGAAGGAGAAGGGCGTCTACCCCTATTTCCACGCCCTCCAGTCCCGTCAGGACGTGGAGGTGATGATGGAGGGCAAGCGCCGCATCATGCTGGGCTCCAACAACTATCTGGGCCTGACCACCGACCCCGTGGTGGTGGAGGCCGGCATCAAGGCGCTGGAGCGGTACGGCACCGGCTGCTCCGGCTCCCGCTTCCTCAACGGCACGCTGGAGATGCATCTGGAGCTGGAGGACGCGCTGGCCAAGTTCCTGCGCAAGCCCGGCATCGTCACCTTCGGTACCGGCTTCCAGTCCAATGTGGGCATCATCTCCGCGCTGGTGGGCCGCCACGACTACGTCATCTGCGACCGTGAGAACCACGCCAGCATTTACGCCGGCTGCCAGCTGTCCTACGGCAAGATGCTGCGCTACCGGCACAGCGACATGGCGGAGCTGGAGAAGTGCCTGCAGCGCGTGCCGGAGACGGCGGGCGCGCTGATCGTCACCGACGGCGTGTTCTCCATGGGCGGCGATATTGCCAAGCTGCCGGAGATCTGCGCTCTGGCGGAGAAGTACGGCGCCCGGGTCATGGTGGACGACGCCCACGGTCTGGGCGTGCTGGGCGAGGGCGGCCGCGGCACCGCCAGCCACTTCGGGCTGGAGGACAAGGTGGACGTGTATATGGGCACGTTCTCCAAGTCGCTGGCGTCTCTGGGCGGCTACATGGCCGCATCGGCGGAGGTGGCGGAGTATGTGCGCCACGCCTCCCGCCCCTTTATCTTCTCGGCGTCCATCCCGCCGGCCAACTGCGCCACGGCGCTGGCGGCGCTGCGGCAGCTGGAGCAGCATCCGGAGCTGCCGGAACGGCTGCGCAGCCTGAGCCTGTACGCCCGCAAGGGCCTGACGGAGCGGGGCCTTACCATCCGGCCCTCGGCGCTGGAGGCTCCCACGCCCATCATCCCCATCTACACCTACGAGACGTACCGGACGCTGCGGGTGGCGGCGGACATCTACGACCGCGGCGTGTACGTGAACCCCACGCTGCCGCCGGCCACGCCGGAGGGCGAGGCCCTGCTGCGCACCAGCTACATGGCCACCCACACGGAGACCCTGCTGGACGAGGCTATGGACATCATCGGGGAGGTAATGGCAAATGAGTAACAAGGTCGCAGTTGTCACCGGCGGCACCTCCGGCATCGGACGGGCCACGGCGCTGGCGCTGAAGGACGCAGGCTGCACCGTGTACGAGTTGTCCCGCCGTGCACAGGGCGTGGAGGGCCTGCACCACATCTCCGCCGACGTGACGAGGGAGGAATCGGTCCGTGCCGCCGTGGAGCAGATCATGGCCCGGGAGGGCCGCATCGACATCCTGGTGAACAACGCCGGCTTCGGTATCTCCGGCGCGGTGGAGTTCACCTCCACGGAGGACGCCAAGTCCCTGTTCGACGTGAACTTCTTCGGCATGGTGAACATGAACCGGCAGGTGGTGCCCATCATGCGTGAGGCGGGCCATGGCCGCATCGTGAACCTCAGCTCCGTGGCGGCGCCGGTGCCCATCCCGTTCCAGACCTATTACTCCGCCACCAAGGCGGCGGTGAACGCCTACACCATGGCCCTGGCCAACGAACTGCGGCCCTTCGGCGTGACGGTGTGTGCCGTCATGCCCGGCGACATCCACACCGGCTTCACGGCGGCCCGCCGGAAGATCGGGGAGGGAGACGACATCTATCAGGGCCGCATCAGCCGCTCCGTGGCCCGCATGGAGCATGATGAGGAGACCGGCATGGACCCCGCCAGAGCCGGCGGCTATGTGGCCAGAGTGGCCTTGCGGGAGGGGAGCCACCACCCGCTGTACGCCATCCGCATCGACTATAAGTTCTTCGTGTTCCTGACCAAGGTGCTGCCCGCCGGTGCGCTGAACCGACTGGTGTACCTCATCTACGGCAAATAAAAAAATGCCCATCCGGCGTATGCCGGATGGGCATTTTTTCAGCTTACATGAATTGACACAGCAAAATAGGGAACAGGACGGCGGGCATCATGTTCAGGATGCGCAGCTTCGTCAGGCCCATCACGTTCAGGCCGATGCCGATCAGCAGCAGGGAGCCGGTGAACGTCAGCTCCGCCAGCACCGCCTCGGTGAACAGCGGGGCCACCAGAGAGGCCAGAATCGTCACCAGCCCCTCCACCAGCAGGACGCTGCCGCCGGCAAAGGCCACGCCGATGCCCATAGAGCTGGCGAAGGCCACCGCAGACACGCAGTCGATGATGGATTTGGCGAACAGGATGGTGTGGTCGTTCTTGAGACCGCTGTCCAATCCGCCCATCACGGCCATGGCGCCCACGGCGAATACCAGCGTACCGGTGACGAAGCCCTCAGTGATGCGGCCCATGCCGCTGAACTTTTTCTGGAGCCACGCGCCCATCCGTTCCACGGCATGTTCGATGTTCAGCAGCTCGCCCACGATGGTGCCCAGTATCAGGGACAGGATGGGGATGAGCTGGTTATTGCTGGATGACAGACCGGAGATGCCGATGCCTATAGCGAGCAGGGCGGCTGCGGTCAGCAGTGTTTGCTTCATGCGCTCGGGCATCAGCTTACCGCCGAAGGTGCCCGCAAGGCCTCCGACGACGATGGCAACGCCGTTGACCAGTGCGCCTGTGAGTATCAAGGGATCATGCCTCCTCCGTGCAAGAGGTCGCGGACCACCACACTGCCCATCAGCAGCCCCGCCGTGGCGGGGACCCAGGCCACACTGGCAGGGACAGAGCGCCGCCCGGGAGGGGGCGCTTCCAGCTGCTGCGTTTCGGCGGGCTCCTCCGGACTGTACACCACCTTCAGGCGGCGGATGTCACGGGCCCGCAGCTCCCTGCGCATCACACGGGCCAGCGGGCAGCCGCTGGTCTTGGAGATGTCGGTCACCTGCAGCAGCGTGGGGTCCAGCTTGTTGCCGGTGCCCAGCGCCGTCAGGATGGGGATGCGCCGCAGGCGGGCCTGCTCGATGAGGTCCAGCTTGCAGCTGACCAGGTCGATGGCGTCCACGATATAGTCGTAATGTGTCGAAAAGAAACGGTCGCGGTGGGCGGCATCATAGGTGGCGCAGATGGGGTGGACCCGCAGCTCCGGGTCGATATCCGCGCAGCGGCGTGCCGCTACCTCCGCCTTGGACTGGCCCACCGTGGAGCGCAGGGCGTACAGCTGGCGGTTGATGTTGGTGACGGATATGGTGTCCTGATCCACCAGCGTCAGCTCGCCCACGCCGCTGCGGGCCAGGCACTCCGCCGCGTAGCTGCCCACGCCGCCCAGACCGAATACGATCACGTGGCAGCGCCGCAGCCGCGCCATAGCGTCAGCGCCCAGCAGCATCTGCGTCCGCAGAAAGGCCTCGTTCACGGTGTCAGCCAACGTACTTCATGCCGGACTGCTGCTCCGCGGCAGCGGCCTCCGCCAGGGAGGAGGTCCAGTCGCTGTAATCATTGCTGGACATGGCATTCTCCACGGAGACCTGCCAGGCGGGGACATCCTCGCCCACGAAGTACATGACGTGGTAGCCGGTGTAGCTGCCCTCGTTGTAGACGATGCCGGTGTCACCGGACTTGCGGGCGGGATCGAAGCACCAGTCGTTGAACTCGGAGACCATCTGACCCTTGGTGATCTTGGTGTACAGACCGCCGTTGGTGTTGGAGCCGGCGTCGTCGCTGAGCTCATTGGCCAGAGCGGCGAAGGCATCCTCGGTGCCGCCGTTGGCCTGCCACCGGGCCAGGGCGTCCTCGGCCTTGGCCTTGGCCTCATCCTTGCGGGTGGCCAGATCAGTGTCATAGGTATCGGAGTTGGAGTCCAGATCGGAGGTGCTCACCTGGAACAGGATGTGGCGCACGTCCACGGTCTTGTACTCCTGACGTCCCACAGAGTGGAACACCACCACGTAGCTGTTGGGATCGTCTGTCACCACAGCGCTCTCGCCGGAGGTGCGGGCCTTGTCGAATACCCAGGTGCTCAGGGCAGAGCCGTTGTTGGAGCCGGCGTCCACGCTGCTGTAAGAGCCGGTGCTCTCATAGTCGGCGGCGATGACGGACAGGGACTCGCCGGCCTGATAGCGCTCCAGCGCAGCGGCGGCAGCCTCGGCAGCGGCGGTCTTGGCAGCCGCGGAGGCGGCCTCGGTGGGCTGGACGGTGTTGCCGTCGGCATCGGTGGTGGAGTCGGCGGTGCCCTTGAAATAGATATACTCATAGGAGGCCACGTCGAAGTCGCTGCTGTTGGCCTGATAGTACTCCTCCAGCTGGGACTCGGTGTAGCTCAGCCCCTCCTGATAGTGCTGCATGTAGTGGGTGGCGACTTCCTCCAGCGTCATCATCTTCTTGAAGGTGCTGACGGTCATGGTGCTGCCGTAGGCCAGCTTCAGGTAGCTCTTCAGGGTGTAGCCCTGCTCCTTGGCGCCGGCGGTGATGTTGTCGATGACCTCGTTCACCTCGGCGCGGATGTCGTCATCCTCGCCCATGCCGTTGGCCTCGGCCTCCTTGGCGGCCATGACCTGAACGGACAGCTGACGGGTGGCGTAATCACGGAAGAACTGGTCCCAGGTGATGTCGCCCTCATCCGTGACCTGCAGCAGCATCTTGGCGGTGTCGCTCATGTTCTGCTTGTCCATGGCCACGGAGGTGTCGATGCCGTAGAAGGAGCTGTAACCGGAGTTGATGATGCTGTTCTTGATGCCATAGTAATAGTAGTTCATCTGGGCGGCGGTATAGTTCTCGCCGTCCACGGTGATGGCGGTGGCGCTGCGCTCCAGCACGCCGGAGTTCACCACCACCAGCAGGGCGGCCACCAGCACGAACACCACCGCGATGGTGCCGTACAGACGGTTGGCCTTGCGCTGCTGGGCCTTCTCCTCCGCCTCACGGATGGCCTTGGGGTCCTGAATACCCTGGCTGGCCAGATCCTGGCGGTTCTTCTTTTCTCTTGATGCGCTCATTTGCTTCATTCCTCTCAAAAACGGGCATAATACGCCCTTGGTGATAAAATGCCTGCTTATTATACAGGATTATGCGCCGTTCCGCAAGGGGCAAGCGCAGGGAATTTATGAACATTCCGGAAAGATACGGGCGCTTCTGCCGGAATATGGGCGGCGGAAGCAGCCCCGCAGAGTGGGCGGCGCGGCCCTTTTCGGACAAAACGAAGCGCCCCTCCGCGCAAGGCGGAGGGGCGCTCAGCGATGGGCAGCGGCCGCGTTATAACCTGCACAGCTCGCAGGTGGGTTGTCTCCAACTGACTTTACTGCTTCCAACTTCCGGCCGCATGCAGCAGCGGGGAGGCCTGCAAACCATCCGTTGATCCGACATCCCCTATAACCAATGTCAGGATAAAAAAGACCGCTGCCCATCGCTGAGGGCGGGCGCGTGGCCGTGCCCGCCGGACTCTATGATATAGTGTACCAGCTCCGCCCGTCGAATACAGGCGGAAGCCAGACGCGGAACGGTTTTCTCAGTTGTCGCCGTCCTCGTCGTCCATCAGCTGCTCCATAAACAGGTCGTACACGCGGTTCAGCTCCTCGTCACTGTCCAGTGTGCTCAGCAGCTCCTCACCGTTTTCCGTAATGGATTTCAGGATCACCAGACCGAACTCCTCGGCGGCAGCTTCATCGGCCTCGTCATCCACCGTAGGGAAGAACGCCATGTACGTCTGGCCGTCCACCTCAATGGCGTCCACGTACTCCAGCTCGATCTCGTTGCCGTCCTCATCGGTCAGGGTAATAAAATTGGGGCCGAATTCCTCACTCATGGGAGATCCTCCTTCGATGTTGTCGTGCCCCTACTATAACGGTTTCCACGGGAAAATGCAAGTGCGATTCTGCCGCGTTTTCCGGCGTCTGGGGACTGAAAACCACCGGAAACGGGGAAAATAAAGGGATTCAGCCCTTCCAAATGGGCGATTTTTGCGGAAATAGCAGGTTTTCGGGAGTTGACAGGCATGGTAAAATAATCCGTATAGTGGGTTTTTATGGGGCTTTCGTGGGAAAGTCCGGCATTCCGCCCACCAGTAAAACCAACAGAGAAAGGAAGGTGCCCTGTAATGGATGAACGCAGACGCAGACAGGCTGCCGGCCGCACGGACCGGACGCAGAGCGCCCGAGAGATAGACAATAACGGACAGGAGCGTGCTCCCCGCCGCCGCGGCTGGCACACCGCCGGCCGCGTCATCGGCACGATCCTGCTGGTGATGGTGCTGACCATGGCCATTTTTGCCGGTATTTTCAGCGCCTACATCAACAGCAGCATGCGCGGGAACGTCGAGGTCTATCTGGACGAGTTTGAGTCGAAGGTATCCACAGAGCTGTATTATCAGGAGCCATCCACTGAGGAATGGACCATGTACCAGACACTGTTTCTGGATTCCGAGAACCGCATCTGGGCCAACCTGGACCAGATCCCCAAGAACCTGCAGGAGGCTGTGGTGGCCATTGAGGACAAGCGCTTTTACAAGCACCACGGCGTGGACTGGTACGGCACCGCCCGCGCCATCCTCAGCACCCTGTTCGGCGGAAATGTCCAGGGCGGCTCCACCATCACCCAGCAGCTGGTGAAGAACGTCACCGGCGACAACCAGAACACCGTGAAGCGCAAGGTCACGGAGATCTACCGCGCTCTGGATCTGGAGAAGCGCTACGAAAAGGACGAGATTTTGGAGGCGTACCTCAACGAGGTGTACTTCGGCCGCAGCTGCTACGGCGTGGTGACGGCGTCTCTGACCTACTTCGATAAGGACGTGTCGGAGCTGACGCTGGCGGAGTGCGCCAGTCTGATCTCCATCACCAACAACCCCTCGCTGTACGATCCCCTGCGGGCGGACTGGAGCCGTGAGAACAACCGCGAGCGCCAGCTGCTGGTGCTGGGCGCCCTGTATGAGCAGGGTACCATCGACCAGACCACCTACGAGGCCGCCAAGGCCGAGGAGGTGGTGTTTGCCGACGGCTACACCATTCAGGGCAACTATGTGGGCAGCGATGAGAGCAAGAAGAACACCACCGGCGACAACGCTGGCGACACCACCGGCGACACCGCCGGCGGCGATACCCAGGAGGATACCCAGGAGTCCACCGCCACCGCCAGCCAGTCCTACTTCACCGACGCGGTCATCGACGACGTGGCCTCCGCTCTGGTGGAGAAGTACGGCCTTACCGACATCACCGATGCCAACGGCAAGGTGACCACCGCCTTTGAGCAGGGCGTCAACATGGTCTACGGCAAGGGCTACAAGATCTACACCACCCAGAACCCCACCTACCAGAAGATCGCGGAGGAGGTCTGCTCCGATACGTCCAACCTGCCCTACACCACCACGTACACCGATTCCTACGGTGAGACGAAGACGGAGCAGCTGCAGGTGGGCATGACCATCGTGGACCCCTACACCGGCTACGTGGTGGCCATGGTGGGCGGCGCCGGCGTCAAGCAGGTGGACCGCGGCTGGAACTGGGCCACCAGCGCACGGCAGTGCGGTTCTGCCATCAAGCCCGTGTCCGTCTACGCCCCCGCCCTGGATGACGGCACCATCAACGGCGCCAGCGCCATCGACGACTATCCGGTGATGGTGCTCAACGGCTCCGCTTACCCCAAGAATTCCAACGGCCGCTACATGGGACTGACCCCGCTGCACACCGCCATCGCACGATCCACCAACACCTGCGCCGTCCGCGTGGTGCAGGAGTACGGCACCGGCCGGTCCTATGACTTCATGACCAACAAGCTGGGCTTCACCACCCTGACGTATCAGGATTCCCAGCAGGTGGGCAACATGGGTCTGGGCGGTCTGGACCGCGGCGTCACCACTGAGGAGATGGCCGCCGCCTTCGGCGCTTTCACCAACCAGGGCGTCTACACCGCGCCCCGCACCTTCATCCGCGTGGAGGATCCCGACGGCAACGTGGTGCTGGAGAACGAGGCCGAGTCCTCCGTGGCCATGAAGGACACCACTGCCGCGCTGATGAACAGCCTCCTGCAGGAGGTAGTCAACGGCGGTACCGGCTATGAGGGCCGGATCAGCGGTATGCACGTGGCCGGTAAGACCGGTACCACCAACAACGATCAGGACCGCTATTTCGTGGGCTACACCCCGTATTACAGCTGCGCCGTGTGGGTGGGCTACGTCCACAACCAGCGCATCGTGGCCAGCGGCAACCCCGCGGCCTCCATGTGGCAGAAGGTGATGAGCCGCGTCCACGAGGGGCTGGAGGACAAGGACTTCTTCAGCTGCTCCGGCCTGACCTACGTGTCCGTCTGTGCCGACAGCGGCCTGCTGGCCACCGAGGACTGCGCCCTGGACTGCCGCGGCAGCCGCGTCTACTCGGCGCTGGTGGCGGCGGACAACGCGCCCTCCGCAAGCTGCAACCTGCACACCAGTCCCGATTATACCGTGGCCTTCGTGGATGAAAACGGCGAGACCACCATGGCCAGCGGCTCCATCCTGAACTACGAGCGCCAGCGCCTGCCCGGCTACGAGGATCTGGAGGCCGAGGATGACTTCATGCTCCTCTACGGCGGCACCAGCGGCGGCGATGATGATTGGGGCGGCTTCTTCGGCGGCTCCGATGACGACGACGATGATGACGATGTTCACACCAGCTGGTGGGGATAAAACACAAGCAACATGAAAAAAGAGCGCGTTCCCGCGGGGACGCGCTCTTTTCCGTACATTTGCGGGGCAAAAAAATAAAATGCCGAAGCCCCTTTTCAAACGCCGCAGCCTGTGTTATAATAGAACAAACATTCCATTCGGAGGGGGCGAGGGTATGGCGGATCGGGTCATTTTCCACTGCGATCTCAACTGCTTTTTCGCCTCGGTGGAGCTGCTGGACAAGCCGGCACTGCGGGAGGTGCCGGTGGCCGTCTGCGGCGATCCCGCCTCCCGCCACGGCATCATCCTGGCCAAGAACGAGCCCGCCAAGCGCAGGGGCGTCCAGACGGCGGAGACGGTGTGGCAGGCCAGGCAGAAGTGCCCGAACCTGATCCTGCTGCCGCCCCACCACGGACTGTACGCCCAGTACTCCCGCCGTATCAACACCATCTATGGGCAGTATACCGATCTGGTGGAGCCCTTCGGCATCGACGAGAGCTGGCTGGACGTCACCGGCAGCCTGCACCTGTTCGGCGGTGACGCCAGACAGCTGGCGGATGACATCCGTGCCCGCCTGCGGCAGGAGGCGGGGCTCACCATCTCCGTGGGCGTGTCCTTCAACAAGGTGTTCGCCAAGCTGGGCAGCGACTACAAAAAGCCCGACGCCACCACCGTTATTTCGCGGGAGAACTGGCGGGACATCGTGTGGCCCCTGCCGGTGGGGGACCTGCTGTTCGTGGGCCGCGCCGCCCGGCGCACATTGGGGCAGTACGGCGTGGAGACCATCGGCCAGCTGGCCGCCTGCAAGCCGGAGATGCTGGAGCAGCTCATGGGCAAGATGGGCGTCCAGCTCTACCGCTACGCCAACGGGCTGGACGATGCGCCGGTGCGCCCGCAGCATCAGCGGGAGCCGGTGAAGTCTGTGGGCAACAGCACTACGTTTCCCGAGAATCTGACCCGCTGGGAGGAGATCCGCAGCGGGCTCCAGCTCCTCAGCGACAGCGTGGCGGGCCGATTGCGGAAGGAAGGGCTGTACTGCGGCGGCGTGGCCGTGGCGGTGAAGGACGCCCAGTTCCGCACCGTCAGCCGCCAGATGCGGCTCGGCGCCCCCACCCATCTGATGCGGGACATCTTCGAAGCGGCGCAGGAGCTGACCCGCCGGATCTGGAAGGCGCCCACGCCGGTGCGGCTGCTGTCTGTTACCGCGCTGTATATCACGGACAGCGCCGATTCCTACCAGCAGCTGGACCTGCTGGCGGGCGACGCGCCCCTGCGGGACCAGCGGCAGGAGCAGCTGGAGAGCGCCATGGACGCCATCCGCGGCAAGTACGGGCGGGACGCCATCACTTTCGGCCGCGGCGGCAAGGTGGGCTGGAACAAGGACGAATGACCCTTTACAAAAGGGCAGGTTTTGGATACAATACGAAAGGTAGGTGACGGCCGTGGGCCCGAGACAGATGTCCGTGTGCTTTTCCGGCTATCGGCCGGAGAAGCTGCCCTGGGGCGGCGACGAGTCCGACCCGAGGTGCGCGGTGCTGAAGAAGCGGCTGTACGACGCGGCGGAGAGCGCCTGCGCGGAGGGCTACCGCCACTTCATCTGCGGCATGGCCCGGGGCGTGGATCTGTACGCCTGCGAGGCGGTGCTGCAGCTGCGGGAGAAGTACCGCGATGTCACGGTGGAGGCCGCCATCCCGTGCCCCAGCCAGCCGGAGGGCTGGCCGGAGGAGGAGCAGCGCCGCTGGCACGATCTGGTGGACCGCTGCGACTACGAGACGGTAGTGCAGGATCACTACGACGCGGGCTGCATGCAGCGGCGCAACCGCTACATGGTGGACCACGCGGCCATGCTCATCGCAGTCCACGACGGACAGTCCGGCGGCACCCGCCGTACCATCGAATATGCCCTGCGCCGCAGACTGGATGTGGTCATCCTGCCGCCGGTGGAGGCGTGAAAAAGGAGTTTTGATCATGACAACGTATACCTATACCCCCAAGGGCGTCTGTTCCCGGCGCATGACCGTAGCACTGGAGGACGGCGTGATCCGCGATGTCCGCATCGAGGGCGGCTGCAACGGCAATCTTCAGGGCATCAGCCATCTGGTGATCGGCATGAAGGCACAGGACGCCATCGACCGTATGCGCGGCATCCGGTGCGGCGGCAAGCCCAGCTCCTGTCCCGACCAGTTGGCCACGGCCCTGACTCAGGCGCTGGAGCAGGCCGCTCAGCAGGGCGCGTAAAGACGTATAAAAAAGATGACCGCACCGGCGGTCATCTTTTTTATACGTCTTTTGGGAATTTTATTCGGTTTCAGGAAACAGCGTCCACGGCCAGCGCCGGGGCGGGGGACAGCTGACATCCACCGGCTTGCCGGTGACGGGATGGGTGAACGCCATGCGGTGGGACCACAGGGCTGTGGTACACTCGGCCTTGCTGCCGTAGCGGATGTCGCCCAGCAGCGGCAGACCGCGGGAGGCGAACTGCACGCGGATCTGGTGGGTGCGTCCGGTGTGCAGCCGCACCTGCACCAGCGTCAGCTCCTCTGTGCGGCCCAGCGTCACGTACTCCAGCGATGCCTCGCGGACGCCCTTGCGCATCCGCTTCACCACGTAGCTCTTGTTCCTGGACGCGTCGCGGAACAGCAGGTCCGTCAGCGTGGCGGCGTTCTCCTGGGGATGACCCCGCAGCACCGCCAGATATTCCTTGGTGATGCGGCGCTCCGCCACGGCGGCGGTGAGCTTGCCGGTCACCTCGCGGCGGCGGGAGAACAGCATGACGCCGCCCACCACCTTGTCCAGCCGGTGGACGGTGGCGATATAGTCCGGCTGGCCCAGCGCCTGATAGTGCTGCCGCAGCAGCGCGGGCATACAGGCCCCTGTCTCGCTGTCCTCCGACAGCACGCCCACGGGCTTGACGCACAGGACCAGATACCGGTCCTCATACAGGATATGTACGTCCTCCATGGCTCAGCGGCGGCGTCCGCGATAGGCATGGTGGCGGTAGCGCCTGCCGGACCGGCCGTAGCGACGGGTGCGGCCGTACAGCCGGAACCAGACCAGCACGGCGATGATCAGCAGCACCACCACGATGGTGATGATCTTCACGGGGGTGCGGGAGAAGAACTGGCCGATGTTGTACTTGGCCAGCAGGAAGCTGCTGGCAGACACATCAGCCACGGCCAGCAGGGGAACGGTGACGTAGTCCACACCGTCATAGCTGATGGTGATGGCGCCCAGCTGATCGCCGGCGGCCACAGGGGCGTTGACGCTGTCGTTGTCCAGCGTCACAGTGCGCTGCAGCTGATCCAGCTCCAGATCGTTGGGAAGCACCGCCTCAGCGTTGCTGGCGGGGTGTACCGCTACGGTGGACACCTCGTTGCTCAGGGCCACCGGTACCTCGCAGATCAGCTCGTTGGACTCCAGCACCGTGCGGGTGGAGAAGTTGTCGAAGCCCCAGTCGAACAGGCGGGCCGTCTCGGTGAAGCTCTCCACGCGGGTGCCGCCGGTCTCGGTCTTGACCTCCTCACAGCCCAGCACCACGCTGACCAGCGTGCGGCTGCCGCGGGCGGCGGAGGACACCAGACAGTGTCCCGCCGCATCGGTGGTGCCGGTCTTGATGCCCTGTGCGCCGGAGTAGAGATAGCCGGTCATGCGCCAGTTGGAGATGAGGGCGTTGGTGCTGTGGAGCTCCCGCTCCGTGTCGGTCATGTTGGTGGCGGGGACAGTGTAGGCCTTGGTGTTGACGATGGTCATGAAATCGTCGTGCTTCATGGCCTCCCGGGTGATGAGATAGATATCCCACGCTGAGGAGTAGTGGCCGGACTGGGTCAGACCGGTGGTGTTGGCAAAATGGGTGTTCTGGCAGCCCAGCTCCTGCGCCCGCTGGTTCATCTGCTCCACGAAGGCGTCCGCGGAGCCGGCCACGGCCTCGCCCAGGATGTTGCACGTCTCGTTGGCGGAGATCACCAGCATGCAGTACAGCAGCTGCTCCACCGTCAGCGTCTCACCCACCTTGATGTCGGCGGTGCTGCCGTCCTCCACCATGCCCTTCATGGCGGACTCGGTGGCGGTGATGCCCTGGTCCATCCGCAGCTGGCCGCGGTCCACGGCCTCCAGCACCAGCAGAGCGCTCATGACCTTGGTGATGCTGGCCATGGGCAGCTCCTCGTGGATGTTCTTATCGTACAGGACGGTGCCGCTGTCGGCATCTACCAGAATGGCGGCCTTGGCGCGGATGTCGGGGTCCTCCAGCGCCAGCGCCTGCGGGGTCAGCAGGGTACACAGCAGACAGGTCACGAAAAAAACGGATAAAAAGCGGCGGATTTTCATAGGATTTTTTCTCCATCTATGTTATAATAGCAATGTGTAAGGCGGACAGGCTGTGCCCGCCGGAATGTACGGCATTCATTATACGCGAAAACGTGGGGGGAGTCAACTGTGGGCGGACGGATAAAACTGTCAAAAACAGAGACCTTTCTGCTGGCGCTGACGGCGCTGTTTCTGGTGACGGCAGTGTCCGTGCGCCTGCTGACGCCCCGCGCTGCCGCGTCGCAGTATACGGTGGAGGCCCTGACGCCGTCGGAGGAGACGGAGGAGAACAGGGTGAATATCAACACGGCTTCGGCATCGGAGCTGGACGCGCTGCCCGGCATCGGACCGGTGCTGGCCCAGCGCATCATCGACCGCCGCACGGAGCAGGGACCGTTCACCTCGGTGGAGGAGCTGCTGGAGGTGGACGGTATCGGGCAGGCCACACTGGACGGCCTGCGGGAGTTTATCACGGTAAAGGAGACAAAGGAATGAAAATATTGGTCGTGGACGATGAAAAGCTGCTGGTGAAGGGCGTAAAATTTAATCTGGAGAACGAGGGCTACGAGGTGACGGCGGCCTACGACGGCGCCGCCGCAGTGGAGCTGGCGAAGAAGGAGAATTTCGACCTCATCGTCATGGACGTGATGATGCCCGGCCTGTCCGGCAGCGAAGCCTGCATGCAGATACGGGAGTTTTCGGACGTGCCCATCATCATGCTGACAGCCCGCAGCGAGGACAGCGACAAGCTGATGGGCTTTGCCTGCGGCGCCGACGACTATGTGACCAAGCCCTTCAATATTCTGGAGCTGAAGGCCCGCATCCGCGCCCTGCTGCGCCGCGCCGGAGGTCCCGCCGCCCAGGCGCCCCAGCGCGCACCGCTTCTGACGGTGGGGGACCTGAGCCTGGACACGGAGGAGCGGGTGGCCATCCGCGATGGAAAGACCATCGACCTGACCGCCAAGGAGTACGACCTTATCGAGCTGCTGATGAAGAACCCGCGGCGGGTGTACAGCCGCGAGAGCCTGATGGATCTGGTGTGGGGCTACTCCTACGCCGGAGATTACCGGACGGTGGATGTCCACATCCGCCGCCTGCGGGAGAAGCTGGAGCCGGACCCTGCCAGGCCGGTGCATATCATGACCAAGTGGGGAGTGGGTTACTATTTCAAGGGAGAAAGTCAGCCCACCGTCTGAGACGGTGCGGAGCAAGATCTCGGCGCTGGGCCGGAGGCTGCGGAGCAGAGCGACGCTGCAGTTCAAGTTCAGCCTGAGCTATATTCTGGTGATCGCGGCGGTGCTGATCCTGCTGAACTCCTACCCGCTGCTGGTGTCCCAGAACCTGATGGTGTCCTCTACCCAGGCCAACCTGAGAAGCACCGCCAAGGTCATCGAGTCAGCGCTGATGGGTCTGGAGCAGCTGACGGAGGAGAACGTCAGCGCGGCCCTTTCGGGCCTGAACGAGGCGGGCGCCACCCGCATCATGGTCACAGACAGCGCCGGCCTTGTGGTGTACGACACCCGCCAGGGCAACGATGCCGTGGGGGAGTACGCCCTGTACTCCGTGATCGCCTCGGCCCTGAAGGGCAGCGACACCTTCTACTGCCGCTATGACGGCGAGGCGTTCCTCAGCCGTATGGCCACGCCGGTGGTGTACCACAGCCAGACGGTGGGCGCGGTGTACGCCTACGACTACGACACGGAGCAGGCGGCGCTGCTGCAAAGCTTCCGCAGCAACCTGCTGACCATCTCCGTGATGATCGCACTGCTGGTGACAGGCCTGAGCATCATGCTCTCCCGCATGCTGACGCGGCAGATCAGCGGCCTTCTGCAGGCCATCCGCAACGTTCGCGAGGGCGCGTACAGCCACCGCGCCGATGCCAGCGGCACCGACGAGATCGCCCAGATCGCGGCGGAGTTCAACAGCCTCACCGACCGGCTGCAGACCACGGAGAACGCCCGCCGCCGGTTCGTGTCCGATGCCAGCCATGAGCTGAAAACGCCGCTGGCGGGCATCCGCCTGCTGACGGATTCCATTTTGCAGACCGACAACATGGACCCTGAGACCACAAAGGAGTTCGTTACCGACATCGGCCGGGAGGCGGAGCGGCTCAGCCGCATCACCGAGAACCTGCTGCGCCTGACGCGGCTGGACGGCGGCGTGGTGCCGTCGGCCTACCCCGTGGCGGTGGGGCCGGTGCTGCAGCGGGTCGAGCGGATGCTGGGCATGGTGGCCGCCGAGAAGGGCGTGGCCATTTCCGGCGCAGTATCGGAGGACGCGGTGGCTCTGGCCACCGATGACGACGTACACCAGATCCTCTACAACCTGATGGAGAACGCCATCAAGTACTCTGCCCCGGAAAACGGCTTCGTGCGGGTGGAGGCGTCTGTGCAGGACGGACAGGTGGTCATCACCGTTACTGACAACGGCATCGGCATCCCCGATGAGGACCTGCCTCACATCTTCGACCGTTTCTACCGCGTGGACAAGATGCGCTCCAGAGAGGTGGGCGGAACCGGTCTGGGACTGTCCATCGTGAAGGACACCATCGAGGGACGCGGCGGCGCCATCTCCGCCGGCCACGGGCCGGATGGCGTGGGCACGACGTTTACCGTCCGTCTGCCGCTGGCGCAGCGAGAGGAGGAAGCATGAGAGGGATGAGACATTTCCTGGCGGCGCTGCTGACCGCGGCGCTGCTGCTGAGTCTCGCCGCCTGCGGCAGCACCAACTCTGCCGGCCAGCTGCGTCTTTACTATCCGGCGGAGCTCAGCACCAAAAGCCGCAGCACCGGCGGCGGCGACGCCATCGCCAGCGTGCAGGTGGACTGGCAGCAGATCGGCGGCGATCAGCTGGGCCGCCAGCAGCAGGCTCAGTACATCATGGAACAGCTGCTGGGAGCGTGCAAGGCGTCGGGCTTCACCAGCCCCGTGCCGGACGGCACTGCCCTGCGCAGCTGTACCGTCACCGGCGGCACGGTGTCGGTGGATCTCAGCAGCGAATACGACCATCTCACCGGCATCGACCGCACCATCGCCGACTACTGCATCACCCTGTCGCTGCTGCAGCTCACCGGCATCTACGCCGTGCGCATCACGGTGATGGACGTGTCGCCTGCCAACCATGAGGAGGTCTACACCTCGGCGCAGGTATTGCTCACCAGCCCCGAGGACATTGTGCGCACCGTAGAGGTAACGCTGTACTTCCCCGATGAGTTGGGCAACCTGACGGCGGAGGAACGGCGGCTTACGGTGTACGAGGGCGAGACCCCGGCGGAGGCGGTGGTGAAGGCTCTGACGGAGCGGCCCATGGACATCTATGCAGGGCTGGAGCGCCTGCTGCCCAAGGGCTTCACCGCTCTGGCCGCCAGCGTGGAGGACGGCACCTGCTATCTGAACCTGCCGGGCAGCGTGGTGTCCCTGCTGCCGGAGGACAGCCAGAAGCAGCGCATAATGCTGGAGGGTCTGGTGAACTCCCTGTGCTCGCTGGAGGGCGTGGAGCAGGTACAGATTTTGCTCAACGGCGACTACCAGATGCTGCTGGGCACCCAGCCCGTCAGCCGCCCGCTGCTGCCCACGGAGTAAAATGTGACAGAAACAGGCGTCTGTGCATGGCACAGACGCCTGTTTGCTGCAAAAATATCCCAGACGCGCCGAAAGCCGCACCATCGTGCGGCTTTCTGACGATTTGAGGATAGAAAGGAAAAGCAATTCATGTTATGAATCACTGTGGATATGATACACGGTAAGACTTTTTTTGTAAAGCGACAAAATCTCATATTTCCATTAGAGAATGTCATAGATACATAAAACCCATGGAGCCGGACAGGATAACAGGGTTGCCATGGCGCGGCAAAAGTGCTATCATAATGGGGCATTATGTCACTATGATAATTCGTCATGATGGGAGGCGGAGCTATGGACACGAAAAAGCTGGCGGCCTTGGCGGCGGCGGTGCGGCTGGGCAGCTTCACCCGCGCGGCGGAGGAGTTGGGCTACACCCAGTCCGGCCTGACCCACATGATGAACAGTCTGGAAAAGGATGTGGGATTCCCTGTGCTGGTGCGCAGCCGCAGCGGTGTGCGCCTGACCCCCGCGGGCCAGCGTATCTTCCCGCTGGTGCAGGAGTGTTTAGCGGGGGCGGAGGCGCTGGAGCACGAGATCCTGCTCATCAACACCCATCAGGAGGAGAGCGTCCGCGTGGCGGCCTACGATTCCATCGCCCGCCACTGGCTGCCGGAGGTGATCCAGCAGTTTCGCAGGAACCAGCCCGGCATCGGCGTGGACATCCAGATGGGCAGCGTACAGGAGGTCTACCGCTGGGTACAGGAGGGCCGCGTGGACCTGTGCTTCGCCAGCCGTCAGGAAAGCGTGGCGCTGGACTGGATACCCATGCAGGACGATGAACTGCTGGCTATCCTGCCGCCGGACTACGACAACGGCGGCCGCAGCGCATTTCCGGTGGAGGAGTTCACCGGCAAGGAGTTTCTGATGCCCTCCATGGGCTTTACACTGGACATCATGCGGGTGCTGAATCGCCACGGCGTCACGCCGCTGATCCGCACTACCCAGGTGTCGGACAGCGTCATCCTCTCCATGGTAGAGCACGGCCTGGGCGTCAGTATGCTGTCGCGCCTGGTGCTGCAAGGGCGTCAGGGCGGCGTACAGGCCCTGCCGCTGGCCCCGCGGGCCGTCCGCGAGCTGGGCATGGCCTCCCGTCCCCGCAGGGAGCTGCGCCCCATGGTCCGGCGGTTCATGGACGAAGCGCGGGAAATGATCGGGAAAACGTAACACTTGTGAGGATTTTATGCTGGAATTTCAGGAACTGACCGTGAAGGAGGGCGCGCGACTGCGCCCGTATTACGAAACGTGTGATTACCGCCTGTGCGAGTACTCGCTGGGCGTGAAGCTGATGTGGCGGGACTACCTGCACCCCTGGTTCACGGAGGCGGCGGGCTGCCTTATCATCCGCAACTGCATCGAGGGGCAGTACGTGTTCGACTACCCCATTCTGGGACCGGAGGGCGACGCCGGCGCGGCTCTCGCTGCCATCGAACAGTACTGCGGCGACAAGGAGCTGCCGCTGGTGCTGTCCGTGGTGCCGGAGGACAAGGCGTCCCAGCTGGTGCTGCGCTACCCCCGCGTCACCGTCATCAGCGAGCGGCCGTGGAAGGACTACCTCTACCACACCGAGGATCTGGCCCAGTTTGCCGGACGGCGGTACAGCGGCCAGCGCAACCACATCAATAAGTTCCGCCGCGACTATCCCGATGCGGCGTTTGTGGCGCTCACCGATCCCAACGACCCCCGCCTGACGGCGTTCTGGGCCGACTACGAGGCGGAGTTCCACAAGACCGGCCCTCTGGCCAAGCAGGAGCTGACCCTGGCCCAGGAGATGTTCTCCCTGCTGGACACCGGCTGGTTCTGCGCCGGAGGCATGCTGGCGGAGGGCCGTCTGGTGGCCGTCAGCCTGGCGGAGAAGTGCGGCGGCACGCTGGTGAACCACATCGAGAAGGCACTGTACTCCCACGCAGGCGCGTATCCCGCCATCGTGCAGGCCTTTGCCGCCTGCTACGGCGACGGCTGCGACTGGATCAATCGGGAGGACGATGCCAGGGACAAGGGGCTGCGCACCTCCAAGCTCCAGTACCTGCCGGCGGCGCTGGGCGGCAAGGTGCGGCTTCAGGTGGGCACGGAGCTGGATATCCTGAAGCGGGTGCCCTCCCTGAAAACGGAGCGCCTGACCCTGACGGCCCTGCGCCCTTCGGATAGGGATGCCTACAACGCTCTGTGCCTGGACGACGACCGCAACCGCTGGTGGGGCTACGACTACCGCACCGGTCTGGGGGACAAGCCCCTGACGGAGGACTATTTTCTGGACGCGGCCAAGGCGGACTTCGCCGCCCGCCGCGCCGTGAACTTCGCTGTGCGCCTGAAGGGCAAGCTCATCGGCGAGGTGGTGCTGTACCGCCCCGACTTCCGCGGCGGCTTCGAGCAGGGCTGCCGCATCGCGCCGGAATACGCCGGTCACGGCTATGGCACCGAGGCCTTCGCCGCCGCGGCGGACTGGGCGCTGTACCATCTGGGCTTGCAGCGGGTGGTGGCCAAGTGCTTTAAGGAGAACGAGGCGTCCCGCCGGATGTTGTCGTCCTGCATGCGCCCCAACGGCGAGGATGATACGTATTACTATTTCGAAAAGCTGGTCTGACCGCATAACCCCACGCACCTCTGCGCACAATGAGCGCGGAGGTGTTTTTTTATGCTTTATGAAACGCTGACGGATCTGCTGAACAACGACCCCGCCGCCTATGAGTATTTTTACGCCCTGCCAGCGGAGATGCAGACGGCCCTCCGGCAGCAGGGGAGCGTCCACTCCCTGCCCCAGCTGAAGGAGGCCGCCGCCGACCAGCAGCTCCATCGCCGTCCCCAGGCATTCTGAACAGGCCGCGGACACAGCCCGCGCCCATCACGCAAAAAGAGACGGCTCTGCCGTCTCTTTTTCGCGGTTAATGGATTTTCTGCTGGATGCCGTGCAGCAGCCGGATGATCTCAGAGAACCCCAGCAGCACGGTTCCGGACAAGAACCCAGCTATCAAGGCAATTATACCATCGTCGATCACGCCGTTGCTGGCACCCACCAGAAATAGAAATGCGCCGCAGCAGTAGGTGATGATGGCCAACACCCTGATTAACGTTGCGACCGGGTTTTTTGCTTCCATAATTTCTCCTCCTTTGAAATATACCGAATCGGGATATTTATATTATACCAATTTGGGATAATAAGTCAAGGGGGGGAGATGTCATGAGGATACGGGAGCTGCGGAAGGCCCGCCGCATCACACAATTGAAGATGGCGCTGGATCTGGATATGTCGCAGAACACCATCAGCCGCTACGAGAGCGGCGAGCGGGAGCCAGGCATTGCGGAGCTTATCCGCATCGCGGATTACTTCCGCGTGAGCATCGACTATCTGGTGGGACGCACCGACGATCCCGTCATGCATTGATACAAAAAGGGAGGACTGCGCCGCAGCCCTCCCTTTTCCATGTCGTTTTACCGCTGGTACTCGAACTCCAGATCGTACATGCTGACGATGTCGCCGTCCTGAATGCCCATGTCCTCCAGCGTGTCGAACAGCCCGCTCTGGCGCAGCATCTTGTCGAAGTACAGCCGGCTCTCGTAGTCGGAGAAGTTGATGTTGCCCATGAGCCGCTGGAGCCACGGACCCTCCACCAGCCACGTGTTGTCCTCCCGCTCGATGTGCAGCGGCTCGGAGGTGTCGATGACCGGCGGCTTGGGAACGTACTCCGGCTCGTATACCGTTACCGGCGGCAGCTCGCTGAGCCGCTGGCCGATGCGCTGCACCAGCTCCCGCGTGCCCTGATGGGTGGCGGCGGACATGGCGAAGAATTCGTAGCCCAGTCCCTCCACATGGGCGCGGAAAGCGTCCAGCTGCTCCGTGTCCGCCAGCAGGTCCGTCTTGTTGGCCACGGCGATCTGGGGACGGGTGGCCAGCTCGGGGCTGTACTCCCGCAGCTCGGCGTTGATGGCGTCGAAGTCGGCGATGGGGTCGCGGCCCTCACTGCCGGACACGTCCACCAGATGTACCAGCAGACGGCAGCGGTCAATGTGCCGCAGGAAGTCGTGGCCCAGACCGGCGCCCTCGCTGGCGCCCTCGATGATGCCGGGGATGTCCGCCATCACAAAGCTGACGCCCTCGTCCACGTACACCACGCCCAGATTGGGGTACAGGGTGGTGAAGTGGTAGTTGGCGATCTTGGGGTGGGCCTTGCTGACCACACTGAGGAGCGTACTCTTGCCCACGTTGGGGAAGCCCACCAGTCCCACGTCCGCCAGCAGCTTCAGCTCCAGCACCACGTCGTGGCTCTCTCCGGGCAGACCCGCCTTGGCGAAGCGGGGCACCTGACGGGTGGGGGTGGCGAAGTGCTGGTTGCCCCAGCCGCCGCGCCCGCCCTTGCACAGCACGAAGGGCTGGTCGTCGGACATGTCCTTGATGATCTCACCGCTCTCGGCGTCCCGTACCAGTGTGCCCCGGGGCACACGGATGGTCAGGCTCTCGCCGGCCTTGCCGGACTTGCGGCCGCCCTGGCCGTCCACGCCGTTGGCGGCCACGTATTTCCGCTTGTAGCGGAAGTCCATCAGCGTGGACATGTTGTCGTCCACCACCAGGATGATGGAGCCGCCGTCGCCGCCGTCGCCGCCGTCGGGACCGCCTGCCGCGATGTACTTCTCACGATGGAACGCCACCGCGCCGTTGCCGCCGTTGCCGGCCCGCACGGTGATCCGCGCCTTATCAATAAAACCAGTTGCCATGGTGCTTACCTCACAGTGTTTGAAAATACCTGTATTCTACCCTATTCTACCGGAAAACAGCCGCCGCGTCAACAAAAAAGCTCCCGCCGAAGGCGGGAGCCTTTGCTGCGTGTTTACTCAGCGGGGTAGACGGAGACCTGCTTGCGGTCCTTGCCCAGACGCTCAAAGCGGACAACGCCGTCAGCCTTGGCGAACAGGGTGTCGTCAGTGCCCTTGCCCACGTTGGTGCCGGGGTGGATATGGGTACCGCGCTGGCGCACCAGAATGTTGCCGGCCAGCACGAACTGCCCGTCAGCGCGCTTGGGGCCAAGACGCTTGGACTCGGAATCACGGCCGTTCTTGGTGGAGCCCATACCTTTTTTATGGGCGAAGAACTGCAGAGAAATGTTCAGCATAATTCAGTACCATCCTTTCTGTAAGATACTTTCGCGGGAACAGGAGACGTTACGCCTCCATGACTTCGATATGATCCGGATACTCGTCGTGGAGCTGGGCCAGATAGACCATCAGACCGGTGAGCAGGTTCTGACACGTGCTCTCCGCCGTCTGCGCCAGCCCGCCGGGCAGCCGCAGGGAGATGGAGGCGTCCCTCTCGTTGACTTTCACCGCGGCACACAGTCCCATCACGTCGTTGACGGTGGCTTCCACCAGCCGCACGGCGCTGGTCACGGCGGCGCAGACGATATCCTCGCCCTCAGCCGCGTAACCGCTGTGTCCCTTGGCATCAAAACCGATGATGCGCGATTCCTCTGTGAGGAATGTAACGGTGGTCATCCTGCCTTAGAACGTGATCTTGCCGATCTCGACCTTGGTGTACGGCTGACGATGGCCCTGCCGTTTGCGATAGCCCTTCTTGGGGGTGTACTTGAAGATACGGATCTTCTTGCCCTTGCCGTTCTTGACGACAGTGGCGTCCACCTTCGCGCCCTCCACCACGGGAGTGCCGAACTTGGTGTTCTCACCATCCACGATGGCCAGAACCTGATCGAAAACCACGGAATCACCAGCATTGACGTCCAGCTTCTCGATGAACAGAGTGTCACCCTCGCTGACATTGTACTGCTTACCGCCAGTCACGATAATAGCCTGCATTACTTGTTGCACCTGCCTTTCCTTCATTACGGACTCGCTGTCGGGGGCGTCCGGACGCGCCGAAACTTGAAACCCATTCAAAGCGGCTCATCAAGTATAACAGCGGATATTCCGTTTGTCAACAGAAATACCCGCTGTTTCTGAAAAAAATCCTTATTTCCCGGTGGGATAGACCAGCTTTTCCACGTTCCAGTCCGCAATGACCTCTGCGTAGTACCGGCAGCAGTCCCGAGCCAGCGCCACGTCCAGATTCCGGTAGTTGCCGCACTCCGCCGCCGATTTGCCGGGCATCTCACCGTCATAGGCCGCGCCCCGGGCGAACACCTGCTGCACCAGCGCCACCGCCTCCGATTCCGAGAGCTGCGCCCCGTCGAACAGGAAGTAAAAGCCTGTCTGGCAGCCCATGGGCCCGAAGTACACCACCGCGTCCTTCCGGGGAGAGTTTCGCAGCAGCGTGGCGATGACGTGCTCCACGGAGTGCATCTCCGCGTTGGTCAGCAGGTCACCGGTGTTGGGCTTCTTGAACCGCAGGTCGAACGTCACCACGTTCCCGTCGCGGCGGCTCAGGTACAGCCCGGGCACCAGCACATTGTGGTCCACGGTAAAGCTTGCGATACGTTCCATGCTTCAGCCCTCCAGCAGGCGCTCCGCCAGGGGCAGAGCGGTCTTATTCAGATCCCGCATGGCCTGCGGGAAGTTAAAGTAGAAGTCGTGGTGTGCCAGCACGCAGTCGGACACGGATTTCAGCGCCAGAAATTCCACATCGTTGCGCCAGCACACCTGGGCCGCCGCGCAGCCTTCCATCTCAATGAGCAGCGGATGGAACGTGTCGGCGATCCAGCGGGCGCGGTCGCACTCCGTGGCGAACCAGTCGCCGGTGGCCACGCTGCCCACGCGGTAGGCGATGTCCATGCCGTCCAGCGCGGCGCGGGCCTCGTCCTGCCGCGCGGTGGGGAAGTCCATGCGGTTCACCGTAGAGATCAGCCCTACGGGGTCGCCGATGCCGGAGGTATCCATATCGTGCTGCATGAACCGATCCGGCAGCACCAGCGTGCCGATGGGCAGGTCCTCGAAGCTGCCCGCCACGCCGACGTTCATCATGAGGTCGGGGTGGTACAGGTCGATGAACAGCTGGGTGGCCATGGCGGCGTTGACCTTGCCCACGCCGCCGCAGCAGGCGATGATGTCCTCGCGGATACGGTAGAACGATACCCCCGCCTTTTCCTGGAGCAGCGGCGTCTCCTCCGTCAGCATACTTTCGATCTCGCCCTTCATGGCGTACAGCAGTCCGATGCGCATGTTGGTGTCCTCCTGAAAATTACATTAGTTTATATTGAGATAAGATTTGTCAAGGGTGTTTTCTGGATCAAAGGAAATTGAGGCGAAAGGGCAAACGGGACGGGGAAATCAGATCAACAAACTGGAATTTGTTTGTACAATGTTCAAGATATAACTGTTATTATGTCTTGATTAGAGTACAAACTCATATAAGAGGAACTTCCTCGGTACGCCAATATCAACATATGTGATTTCAACCGTATCCACATACCTAAATCCAAACGACATATACATTTTCTGTGGAATATCATTTCCCTCTATGCAATCAAGACGAATTGATTTAAGGTTTCTTTCCCTTGCTGTGTCTATTGCGTGTTGAACTAACTGCTTCGAGTATCCACGACCTCCATATTCCGGAAGGACACGCAGGGCATGAAGAACTACTGTCTCGTTATCATTTGCATCAATAAGCCATTTAACTGCGTGATACGCCTCATCACGATCATGATTCATAATATACGCCGCAACAATTCGACCATCTTCAATACCGATAAACTGATTTCTCTCTTTGATTGCATCTTTGATCATTTCATCTGGAGGGAAACCACCTTTATCTCCCTCCGGCAGAAAATCTTTTTCGCTCAAAACTTTACACATACCGTCATAAAACTGCCGCAATTCTATAAAATTTTTCTCTTCTGCATATCTGATAATCATAGAAATCTATCCCTCCACTCCCGATTTGTCGAATCGTTGCCCAGTATAGCACACACGAAAGCTGATAGCAAGCAGCCGGTAAGGGCGCACTTACTCGCCGCCTGTCTAAATGCAATGACCCGCGGCGGGAAAAGCTGACCTTGCGTTGCAATCTTTTGTGCTTTTGTGGTAAGATGTAAAAAGGTATTCCGCGCCCCGGGCGCGGGTCGTTTCTCGCGGCTTCGGTCGCGCACCCCGCAGGGGCTGGCGTCCCGACGGCCCGTTTTTCGTTCTTCGATTGCGGGCTGCACCCGCGTCCTGCATGTTTGCCTCCGGCGGGAATATTTCGCGCTCCGGCGCGACATCCTTTTGCCCTCGGCGGCAAAAGGATGCAAAAACGCCGCCAAAAACCAACGGTTTTTGGATTTCCTTTTGCCTGATTGCAACCGTGGTACAAAAAGGTTCCGCAAGGAATCGCTTGTACTTCTTTTCCCGCTGCCGCTCCCACGTGCCGCAGGATAGTGCCTTGTCCTACCGCCGTAGAACAGCGCACCTCTGCATGGTACGTGAGAGCGGCGGCGATAAGAGGACCGCAAGCGATTCGTTGTACGACGAAATGCGCCGTTCTAAGTCTCGCGTGATACACAGCTGCGGTTTTCAGCGTACCCCAACCGCGTAGGAAGTCTTGAAACCTGCGGTTTCAAGCAGCGTTTTTGGTCACTTTTGGGGCTGCGGCCAAAAGTGACCCGCGCTCGGGGGCGCGGAAATCTCCCCGCCGAAAAGATAAAAGAAAAAACAGACCGTCGCGTCCGCCGGCCCCCGCAAAATGCACACGCGTAGAAAAATGTTCCGCAATTCCATACAAGATCGCACCAAGGAGGACAACTATGTCCGTGACAGGCATCATTTGTGAATACGATCCTCTCCACACCGGCCATGCCTGGCTGATGGCCCGGGCCCGGGCGGCGGGCGCTTCGGCGGTGGTCTGCGCCATGAGCGGCAATTTCACCCAGCGGGGCGGTTTCGCTGCGGCGGACAAACTGGCCAGGGCCGAGATGGCCGTGGCCTGCGGCGCGGATCTGGTGCTGGAGCTGCCCACCGTGTGGGCCATGTCCACGGCGGAGCGGTTCGCCCGGGGCGGCGTGGAGGTCCTGACGCGCACCGGCGTGGTGACGGAGCTGCTGTTCGGCTCAGAGAGCGGCGACATGGCGGCGCTGACGCGGTGCGCGGACTGTCTGGATAGCGAAGACTTGACGGCGGCGCTGGCTGCCGTGCCGGAGGACGGCCGCACCTTTGCCGCCCGCCGCCAGCAGGCGGTGGAAGCGCTGCTGGGACCGGCGGACGCGGTGCTGCTGGCCAGCCCCAACAACACGCTGGCAGTGGAGTATCTCCGCGCCATCCGGCGGCTGAAAAGCCCGCTGACGGCCCGCACGGTGCGGCGCACCGGCGCACAGCACGGCGAAGCGCCCTGCGGCGGCTTCGCCTCGGCATCGTACCTGCGGCAGCTGCTGGCAGCGGGGGAGACGGAGCAGGCGGCGGTCTACATGCCCCCTGCGGCGGCGGATATCCTGCGGCGGCAGCGGGCGGCGGGACGCCTGACAGACCCGCGGCTGTGCGAGCGGGCCATTCTCGCCCGCCTGCGGACCATGGAACCGGAGGACTGGCGGCGGCTGGACGGCGGCGGCGAGGGGCTGTACCGCCGGATGTACCGGGCGGCCCACACCGGCGTGACGCTGGCGGATGTGCTGGAGGCGGCCAGGACCAAACGCTACCCGCTGGCGCGGCTGCGGCGGATGGTGCTGGCGGCGTGGCTGGACCTGCCGGAGCCGCCAGAGGAGCTGCCGTACCTGCGGGTACTGGCGGCCAACGGCGTGGGGCGACAGCTGCTGCGGCGGATGCGGGACGCCGGTGCGCCGGTACTGACGAAGCCGGCGGACGCGGCGGCGCTGGGGCCGGCAGCACAGGCGCTGATGGCGGTGGAGAGCCGCTGCACCGACCTCTACGTGCTGGCCCGGCCCGATCCGGCCCAGACCGGCCCGGGACAGGAGCTGCGGTCCGTGCCGGTGATGCGGTGAGAAAATCAGGAAGTTCCTCATGAAGCAGATCCGGAAGAAAAACCGGAAATTAATCGAAGTAAACCGGAAATAAAAAGCCGTCCGCTCCACCGTGGAGCGGACGGCTTTTGCCGTGCTTTTACAAAATGGGAACGGCTGTTATTTCCAACCATATTCGGCAGAAAGGTGAAACGGCGCGTTCGCGTCAGGACTGCTCCTCCACCTCGTAGCCCTCGCGGCGTAGGCTGGAAATAATTTCCTGGATATGGGCCTTGTCGCGGGTCTCCAGCGACAGCTGCACCACGCAGGAGCCGATGGCGGCGCGGGTGTTGCGGCGCTCATGGTTCACGTCCAGCACGTTGGCACCCAGAGAGGATACCACCTCCAGGAACGACGCCAGCGCGTGGGGCTGGTCGGGCAGGACGGTGGAGAACGTCACAGTGCGGCCCTCCTTGGCAAGGCCGCGGGTGAGGATGCGCTCCAGCATGGTCACGTCCACATTGCCGCCGGACAGCAGGGCACAGACGGTCTGGCCCTCGATGCTGGCCTTATGATACATGGCGGCGGCGATGCCAACCGCGCCCGCGCCCTCGGCCACCAGCTTCTGCTTTTCCAGCACCGTCAGGATGGCGCTGGCGATCTCGCTCTCCGTCACCGTCACCACCTCGTCCACGTACTGGCGGCACATGTCGAAGGTCAGGTCGCCGGGAGTCTTGACCTTGATGCCGTCGGCGATGGTGTCCACGCTGGAAAGCGTGATGATCTCGCCTTTTTTCAGGGATTCCGCCATGCTGGGGGCACCGGCGGCCTGGACGCCGATGACGCGGCAGGCGGGCTTCAGGTGCTTCACGGCGTAGGCGAGGCCGCCGATGAGACCGCCGCCGCCGATGGGCACGAAGATCGCGTCCACGTCCGGCAGCTGCTCTAAAATTTCAAGGCCGAGGGTGCCCTGACCTGCCATGATACGGTAGTCGTTGAAGGGGTGGATGAAGGTCAGACCCTGCTCGTCCCGCAGGCGCACCGCTTCGGCATAGGCGTCGTCGTACACCCCGGGCACCAGCACCACGTTGGCGCCGTAGCTGCGGGTGGCTTCGATCTTGGAGATGGGCGCACCCTCGGGGATACAGATGGTGGCCCTGATGCCCATGTCGCGGGCGGCGTAGGCCACGCCCTGAGCGTGGTTGCCGGCGGAGCAGGCGATGACGCCGCGGGCCTTCTCCTCGTCGGAGAGGGTGGCGATTTTATAGTACGCGCCGCGGAGCTTGAACGCACCGGTCTTTTGCAGGCAGTCGGCCTTGAGGTAGAAGTCGCAGCCCGGGACGATGCCCTTGGTGGACACCATGGGGGTGCGGCTGATGACGGGGGCCAGCACCTGCTGGGCGTCGTGGAGCATATCCATCGAGATCATGGGGAAACCTCCTTTATCACATTATCCAATTATCCAAACAGGGGCGGCGAGACGCCGCGATTTACTGCGCGAAGCCGGACACCAGATCCGCCAGCACGGCGGCCATGGCGTCCAGACTGGCGGCGGGTATCCACTCCCGCACGCCGTGGAAGTTGTAGCCGCCGGTGGAAAGATTGGGGCAGGGCAGCCCGTCCCAGGACAGCCGCGCGCCGTCGGTGCCGCCGCGGATGGGGACGCACAGCGGCGTCACATCGTTTTTGCGGAAGGCATCCTCTGCCCGATGGATCAGGTCCATGTGGGGGAGGATCTTTTCCTTCATATTATAGTAGCTGTCGGTGGTGACGGCGGAGGCGGTGCCCGGGCCGTACTGGGCGTTGATGGCGTCGGCGCAGCGGTGGAACAGGGCCTTGCGGGCCTCGAAGCGGTCGCGGTCGTGGTCGCGGATGATATAGTGGAGCTGGGCCTCCGTCACGTCGCCGGACATGGCGTGGAGGTGGAAGAAGCCCTGATAGCCGTCAGTCTTTTCCGGCACCTCGTCCGTGGGGAGCATGGCGTGGAAGGCCATGGCCACGGTGGCGGCGTTGACCATCACATCCTTGGCGCTGCCGGGGTGGACGCCTACGCCGCGGAAGGTGACGTCGCCGGAGGCGGCGTTGAAGTTTTCATACTCGATCTCGCCCAGAGGGCCGCCGTCCACGGTGTAGCCGTAGTCGCAGGCCAGCTCCGCCACGTCCAGACCGTCCACGCCGCAGCCGATCTCCTCGTCGGTGGTGAATACCACGCGGACCTCGCCGTGGGGGCGGCCCTCCAGCAGCTCCACGGCAGCCATGATCTCGGCGATGCCGGCCTTGTCGTCGGCGCCCAGCAGGGTGGTGCCATCGGTGACGATCAGCTCCTCGCCGGCGTGGGCGGACAGGCCCGGGCACAGGGACTCCGTCAGGGAGACGGCGTCGGACAGGGGCAGGTCGCCGCCCTCATACCGGACGATGCGGGGCTTCACATTCTCACCGGAGGCGTCGGGGGATGTGTCCATGTGGGCGATGAGAGCCAGCACCGGTGCGGTGACGCCCGCCGCGGCGGGCAGGGTGGCGATGACGTTGCCGGCGCCGTCCATGTGGGCACCGGCAAGACCCAGACTCTCCAGCTCCGCCAGCAGGACGCGGCCCAGATCCTTCTGCCGCTCCGTGGAGGGGGATGCGCCGGTGTGCTCGTCCGAGGTGGTGTAATAGGTGACATAGCGCAGGAAACGGGAACGTGCGGTCTCCATGGTGATTCCTCCTTATGGGAAATGATTTCTGCCACCAGTGTAGCACATCCGGCGGAGGGCTGCAATGGGGAAAGCGTGTTCGCCCAAAAACGCCAAATTTCGGTGAAAGGACTTGCGGGAAAACGCGGAACCGTGTAAAATAACAATGTATGCCGTTTGGCGGCATCTATCATCGGACGGGCAGCACGGCTGTCCGCAAGGGGGAAATCAAAGTGAAGGAGAAAAAGAACCTTCACAGGAGAATGGAGCGGTGGGAATTCGTCTCACTGGGCTTGCTCCTGTACGACGCGCTGGCGGTGAATGCCGCCTACTTTCTGGCGCTGTGGCTGCGCTATGACATGCGGTACAGCGCCATCCCGCCGGAGTATCTGGCCGCGTTCCTGCGGTTCGCGCCGGTGTACACCGCCGTGTGTCTGGCGGTGTTCTTCCTGCTGCGGCTGTATAACAGCCTGTGGCGGTTCGCCAGCTTCAACGAGCTGGCCCGCAGTCTGGGAGCCACGGCTATCACCTGCGTGTTCCACTGGGTGGGCATGAACGCCTTTGTGTGCCGGATGCCGGTGGCCTACTACGTCATCGGCGCGCTGGGACAGTTCCTGATGGTGACGGCCATCCGGTTCGCCTATCGGTTCATCCGGCTGCTGTCCGCCAGCCGGCGGAAAAACGCCAGGGCGGTACACAACGCCATGATCATCGGGGCGGGCGCCGCGGGACAGGCGGTGCTGCGGGAGCTGAAAACCAGCGAGGCGGCAGACGCCGTGCCCCGCTGCATCATCGACGACGATCCCAACAAGTGGGGCCGCACCATCGACGGCGTGCCGGTGGTAGGCGGCCGCGAGGTCATTGCGGAGATGGCGGAGCGCTACGGCGTGGACCAGATCCTCATCGCCATCCCCACCCTGTCCATGCAGGAGCGGGGCAGGCTGCTGACGCTGTGCAGCGAGACGGGGTGCCAGCTCAAGACGCTGCCGGCGCTGTACCAGCTGGCCAACGGCGAGGTGTCCTTGAACAAGCTGCGGCCGGTGGCGGTGGAGGACCTGCTGGGGCGGCCGCCCATCTCCGTGGAGATGGGGGAGATCTTCGCCCAGATCCAGGGCAAGACCATCCTGGTGACAGGCGGCGGCGGCAGCATCGGCAGCGAGCTGTGCCGTCAGATCGCGGCCCATGACCCCAAGCGGCTTATGATCTTCGACATCTACGAGAACAACGCCTACGCCATTCAGCAGGAGCTGCGGCGGAAGTATCCGGCGCTGGAGTTGACGGTGCTCATCGGCTCCGTGCGGGACAGCAGGCGTATTCAGGCGGTGTTTCAGGAGTACAGGCCGGAGGTGGTGTTCCACGCGGCGGCACACAAGCACGTGCCGCTGATGGAGGGCAGCCCCAACGAGGCCATCAAAAATAATGTGCTGGGCACGTATAAGACGGCGTTCGCGACCCTGAAGTACGGGGCGCGGCGGTTTGTACTCATCAGCACGGACAAGGCGGTGAACCCCACCAACATCATGGGCGCCAGCAAGCGGCTGTGCGAGATGGTGGTGCAGGCCATGGATCGGGTCAGCTGCACCGGCGAGTACGGCCTGCTGCCGGAGCTGGGGCGGGGCGAGGAATCCCACAGCGACATGCAGGGAGGCACACGGTTCGTAGCGGTGCGGTTCGGCAACGTGCTGGGCAGCAACGGCTCGGTGGTGCCGCTGTTCAAGCGGCAGATCGAGACCGGCGGGCCGGTGACGGTGACGCATCCCGACATCATCCGGTACTTTATGACCATTCCCGAGGCGGTGAGCCTGGTACTGCAGGCGGGGGTCTACGCCAAGGGCGGCGAGATCTTCGTGCTGGACATGGGCGAGCCGGTGAAGATCGACACGCTGGCGCGGAACCTTATCCGCCTGTCGGGCCTGCGGCCGGACGAGGACATCCGCATCGAATACATCGGCCTGCGGCCGGGGGAGAAGCTGTACGAGGAGAAGCTGATGGCGGAGGAGGGACTGGAGAAAACGGCCAACGACCTCATCCACATCGGAAAGCCGGTGCCGTTCCGGTACGAGACGTTTTTCGACGGGCTCACGGCGCTGAAGGAGGCGGCGGAGGCCAACTGCGGCGACATCGAGGAACGGGTGGCGGCCATAGTCAGCACCTATCACCCCCAGCGGGAAAGCGAATAACAGACGGCGCGGCCGCTCCCCATTCAGGGGGGCGGCCGCTGTTGGCATAGGGACTTGCCGCAGGGGCATACGCTCATGGAAAAGGGAGGTATGCGCGTATGATCTCTGCATTTTTGCTGCTGCTGTGCAACAGCCTGTTCCTGTCGCTGCACCTGTCCGGCGGCACGGGGTCCTTCCCCAAGCCATTGACTGCCGCCCAGGAGCGGGAGTACCTGCGGCGGTGCGCCGAGGGAGACATGGAGGCACGGAACCTGCTGGTGGAGCACAACCTGCGGCTGGTGGCGCACATTATGAAAAAGTACTACACCCAGGCGGATGACCAGGAGGATCTGATCTCTATCGGTACCATCGGGCTCATCAAGGCGGTGAACACGTTCCGCGCCGACAAGGGTATCCGGTTGGCTACGTATGCGAGCCGGTGCATCGAAAATGCTATACTATCGCAGCGGAACAATCGGCGGTTGAGGCGGAAAAGCCATGAACCTTTTGGGGCAAAATGGTCTATGTATTACTTCTGCGCTTTCAGGTGCTTCACGGCGGCGTCTACCAGCTCCAGCTTCTGCTCCGTGGAGCAGGGCAGCTTCCGGACATTTTTCAGCACCTGACCGGACTGGAACTTTGCCAGCTCCCGTGCAAGCTCCTGCTTTGCCTGCGGTGATTTGGGAAAAATCAGAAATACTTCCATCGCTGTCCCTCTTCCCGGAGAGTTTGATGGTTCACTTTATGCGCGATTTCGGGCGTATATGTAGACGCTTCGCACATTGCGCATGTCAAATGTCCCAAATACTATGTGCAAACTGGGATACTTGATCCGGTCATCTATGCGGCGGAATAATGTCAGGAAAAATCGCTTTCTGAAAAAGATGCTGATATGAGCCGGAAAAGAGAGGGAGTGCAGATGCACTCCCTCTCTTTTCCATATGCTTTTATCCGGATATGTTATCCCTGTTTCTGCTTCTGGCGGAGCGGCCGCCGTTGAAGGCGGTGCTCCCGGATATCATCACGCCCCGTACTGCGGTGAAAAGGCGCAGCGCCTTTTGAATATGCCGTTTATGAAGGATCTGATATCCCCTAACAATCCGTATTTCCCTGCGCGGATTTGATCCTCCGATACATCTCCTGCATCTGCCGGTCAATTTCGGCGATCTTGCCCGCGCATGCAAGCATCTCCTCGTTGATGCCCTCCGGCAGCTTTGTCTTATCAACCTTATACCGGATATCGTGCTCTAAACTGGCCCAAAAGTCCATAGCGATCGTGCGGATCTGAATTTCCGCAGTTACCAGCTCCGTCCTGTCTGACAGATACACCGGTACCCGGATATCCAGATGTAATGAGCGGTATCCGTTATAGTTTGGTGTGCGGATATAGTCTTGCCTTTTGATGATCTTGACATCCTTTTGCAGCTCCAGCATCTCCGCTACCCGGTACACATCGTCGATATAACTGCACACTACCCTGACACCGGCGATATCATTGATGTGCTCCCGCGCTGCCTCAATGGTCAGCGGCAGCCCTTTATTCAGCAGCTTGGCCGCAAGGCTTTCCACAGACTTTACGCGTCCTTCAATGTGGTGGATGGGGTTCCTCGCATAGAGCACCTTGAACTCATTGTTCAGTATTTCAAATTTCAGCGACAACTGCTTTACGGCGGAATCATAGAGGTTCTGCATGAGCTGTATCTCATATGGATCATTGCAAAGTACTGCTCGGAATTCTGTTCTTACCATTTGCTTGTTGCCCTCCCTTTTTAATTTCGCCCTCCGAGGCCCAGACAAAGGCGCTCCATAGCGGGCGGATGGCGGCTGAGCTGATGCTGCGCTCTTTTCCGTGTCCAGAATGAAGCGATCTTGAGGATTTTCTTCCTGCACGCCTTCTTTTATCGGAACAGCAAAAGACTAACCTTCGTTACCTGACTGACGAAGCGGATCATCTCCTCCTTGCTGTACTTGTCGTAGCCCTCTACAATAACATGCATCAACCCGTTGGAAAGATGCGTATACATCATCTCCAACTCGGTTTCACTGGCCTTCGGCAATTCCCTGTGCCAATAAGCAAGGCTGCCCGGTTTTGCCAGAGCGATCATTTTCGCAATGACAGCCGAACTGGTATTCCCCAGAATGAGTGTCCGGCAGGCTTCCTGATTTTGATCGACCATGACATAGAGGGCTTCGATCAGAGCCGCCACATCAAATGAATTAACATATCGGAGGGATTTCTCGAACTCATCAATGAGCTCATTCTCAATGCTCTCCAGCAGTGCAAGGCAGTCACTGTAATGGGTATAGAAAGTAGCCCGGTTGATCTGGGATAGTTCGCAGAGCTCCTTTACTGTGATTTTATTGACCGGTTTCTCCTTCAGCAGCTTCAAAAAAGACTGCTTGAGTATCATCTGCGTATAGCGTTTCCTCGCATCCAGTTTCGCCATCCGGAAATCTCCCTCAAAAAGATCATCACGTTCCTCAACACACCGGCGGGCTGTGTTGATTTAATTTCAGCTGTACAGTAAGTGCTGATTGTTTCTGGTTTTCACTTCAAGTATACTATACTTGTGAAAGATAATCAACACTTGTGCAATTATTTTGAGAGGAGGCTTTTTGAATGTTTGATAAATACCTAATTACAGGCGCTACCGGCTTCCTCGGCAGAGCCGTTGCGGCGGAGCTGGTACGCCACGATGCTCAGGTGCGTGCGCTTGTGCTGCATAACGACCCCTATATCAGCCTGCTCCCAAAGGAAGTTCGTACCGTCGCCGGCGATGTGTGTGATAAAAGCTCTCTTACGGACTTCTTTGCGGACGCCGACAGCCGTACCTGTGTGATCCACTGCGCAGGCATTATCTCCGTCGCGTCCAGACCCGGCCCGAAGCTCTATCAGGTCAATGTGGGCGGCACATGGAGGATCCTCCGGCAATGCATGGAGCACGATGTGGGAAGATTCATTTATGTCAGCTCCGTCCATGCCATACCGGAAAAACCGGAGGGCTGCGTTATCACGGAAAGCGCTGACTTCTCTCCGGGTCTTGTAGACGGCGATTACGCAAAGAGCAAGGCGGCCGCAACCGAACTGGTCTTTGACGCGGCGGAGCGTGGGCTGAATGCCGGCATTGTCTTTCCCTCCGGCATCATCGGACCGGGTGACGTACAGGAAGGGAGTTTTACTTCCATGGTAAGGTCTTTCCTGGCCGGAAGGCTGCCCTTTGCCGTTCGCGGCGGGTATGACTTCGTGGATGTACGGGACGTTGCAAAAGGCATTCTGGCCTGTTCCGAAAGCGGAGAGCCAGGCAAGGGCTACATCCTGTCCGGCCACTACATTACGATCCGTAAGATGCTTCAGCTTGTCGGAAAGGCCGCAAAGCTGAAATATCGCCCCGTCTGTCTGCCATTGGGCCTTGCAAGGTTGGCAGCTCCATACTGCGAACGACGGAGTCTGAAGGATCGAAAGCCGCTGTTTTTCACCCCCTATTCCGTTGCCGTCCTCGCCTCGAACGGGCAATTCAGCCATGCCGCCGCATCGGAACGCTTCGCGTATCAGCCGCGCCCCATGGAGGAGACTTTGCGGGACATGGCAGTCTGGCTTATGGCGCGGAAGGAAAAGGGCGAGCTATGAGTGTGCCTCTGCGTCATGATGCCCCGCCTCCTGCGTAAGGAGCGAGCCTCCCACTGCCATAACGGATATCTTGACGGGCCTGCTGCGGGAGGACGCTCTCAGGAGCGTCCTCCGCTTCATTTCCCGTCCGGCAGGAAAGAGTTGCGGCGGGCGGCGTTTTATGCTATATATTTAAATATATTAAAATGTGTCTGCGGATACAGCCTAAAGAAAGCGAGGGCCTTGCCTCTTGAAAGCGACCACCAAGCATCTGCTGCCGACGGTCTTCGTGTTTACGGCAATCGCCATAGCCTATGCCTGTCGGATGCTGGCGAAATTCGACATCGGCGGCCCCGCCGTGAACCATATCCGGACAGCGCTCTATCTGCTGCTTTTTACCCTGTGGGGCTTTTCTCTCGACCGGCGCATTATCCAGCGGCAGGCGCTGCACTGCCTGCGGCTGACGGCGGCGCTGATGCTGCTGTGGCTCATACTGCGGACGCTGAAATACAGCTTTGTCACCGGTCTGGCGGCGGGGCGGTACATATGGTATCTCTACTATCTGCCGATGCTGTTCCTCCCACTGCTGTGTGTGTATATCGCCCTGTCCATGGGAAAGTCAGAGGACTACCGCCTGAGCCGAGGGACCGGTATGCTGTCGATCATCCCTGCGGCACTGTTTCTGCTGGTGATCACCAACGACCTGCATCAGCAGGTATTTGCCTTCAAAAGCGGCGTCCCCGGCTTGCCGGTTTCCGGTACATATTCCTACCGCCCGCTGTATTTTATCTGCCTTGGCTGGATGGTGGCCTGTATGGCTTTTTCCCTTGTCTGCCTGTTCCGGAAGAGCCGTATCCCAAGTGGTGAAGGAAAGCGGATAACGCCGTTTGTGCTGGGCTGTGCGATGCTCCTGTACAGTATTCTCTATCTGTCAGGTATTCCGGCTGTTCGGTGGTGGTTCGGCGATATGAACGTGATGTTCTGCCTGCTGTATGCCGCCATCTATGAAAGCTGTATCCGCTGCCGTATGATACCGTCCAACACGGGATATGTGGAACTGTTTGAGGCCTCAACGCTGGCGGCCTGTATTGCGGATCGCAGCGGCCGGATCGTCCTGCGCTCCCGTGCCGCAGGTAAGGATATGACCTGCCCGCAGGAGGGGCAGCGGATCGTTCGGCCCGATGGCATGCGTATTTCCTCGGCGCCCATCAGCGGCGGCTACGCCGTTTGGCAGGACAATGTGCGCCAGCTGGCGGAGCTGCGTACCCGGCTGAATGCGAACAAGGAGGAAATGGAGCGCAACAAGAAGAAGCTGAAGGACGCCTATCTTGTTCAGAAAAGTCTGCATGAGCTGACGGAAAAGAACCGCATATACAATGAACTGGAGGCAAAGCACAGCAGGCAGACAGCCCAGATGCGGCAGATGCTTGCCCAATGCGAGAGATCCGGACCCGCCGAGAGACGAAGCCTGCTGAAGAAGGTGCTGCTGCTGGGCACCTACATCAAGCGCAGCGCCAATTTGTACTTCCTCAGCAGCGAGTACCAGTGGCTGCCGCAGCAGGAGCTGCGGCTGACGGTCGACGAAGCCGTGCGGGCCTTGACCGCCTGCGGCACGGAGTGCGGCGTGATCTATCGCACAACGGAACCGATGCGCGCCTCTGAGGTCGTGCGTCTGTTCGATCTGCTGGAAATCGTCGCGGAGACCACGGTAGACGATCTGCACTCACTGTTTATCTCCGTTTCCGACAGCGCGATGGATCTGTCGGTGGAGTGCGCCGCCGATCTGTCGGCGATCGCCTCCCTGGAGGTGACGGTGCGGCAGGAGGACGGCTTGTGGCTGATCCGCACAGGGATAAGGGGGCGGGAGGATGCATAAGCTGAGACGCTTCGGGTTTAACGCCATCAAGGAGAGCTTTGACCGGCTGCCCACCGCCGTATGCTTTTTTGACCGCTCGGGCGGCATCGTGCTGTGCAACCGGCAGATGTATCGGCTGAGCCAGTATCTGCTGAACAGCGATATGCAGTATCTGGAGGAGCTTCAAAAGGCGCTGGCCTCTCCGCCAAAGGGCATAATGCCCATTGCCAGCACGGAGAATACCTACCGCTTTCCGGACGGGCTGGTGTGGAAATTTGAGAAGGCGGCCGTGACCGACCGATATGGGGAGACGTATATACAGCTGACCGCCGCAGATGTTACGGCGCTGCACCGGGCGCTGGAGCAGCTGGCCGAGGATAACCGAAGGCTTGAACAGGACGCGGAAAAGCTGCGGCGTCTCTCGGAAAACGTGGCGGCGGTGGCGCGGGAGAGGGAACAGCTTGCCGCCAAATCCACCATGCACGACAGCCTTGCCGCCTGTATTACCGTCACGAAGCAATATCTGGCCGGAGACCTTGGCGGTATCAACGCAGACGTTGTGCTGCGGGAATGGGAAAAAAGCATCGTCTTTCGTGACGCAGAACGCTTGCCGGCAAGAGAGGCGCTGTATGAAAGCGCGGATAGCAGCGGCGTGGCCATCAGAATAAGAGGTACAGAGCCGGCGGGAGGCGCGGCGGATCTGATGTATGCCGCCATGCAGGTCTGCCTGAGCAACGCCATACAGTACGCGCAGGCAACCGAACTGATCGCCAACATCTGGGAGGACGGCGACAGATATACCGTCCTGATCCGAAATAACGGAAAGCCGCCGGAAAAGACCATCACAGAGGGCGGCGGTCTGTCCAATCTGCGCCGCAGGATCGAAAGGATCGGCGGGACCATGACGGTGCAGAGTCTGCCGGAGTTCGCGCTGGTGATAGGAATACCAAATCGGGAGAATTTGGAGGAGGGGAACGAATGGCTGTCAGAGACATATTGATCGTTGAGGATCAGGCACTTGCCAGAATGTATCTATGCTCCTGCGTGGAAAAATGCGCAGACTGCCGGGTGGCGGGCACGCTGAATCGTGCTGATGCGGCGCTCCGGCGGTGCGGCGACAGTCATATCGATCTGATTTTAATGGATATCTGCACCGAAAACGACTCGGACGGCTTAACCGCCGCTGAGGAGATCAAGAAGATCTATCCCCGGATCAAAATTGTGATGGTGACCTCCATGCTGGAGGGGCGGTTTCTGGCGCGGGCAAGAAAAATCGGCGCCGACAGCTTCTGGTATAAGGATTCCCCTTCCGGCGATCTTGTTGGCGTGATCGAGGGGACGCTTTCCGGAAAGAGCTATTGGCCGGACAGCACGCCGGCAGTGCAGCTGGGGAACACCCTTTCCTGCGGCCTGTCCGATCAGGAACTGGAGACGCTGCGCCTGCTCTGTGAGGGGCAGACCAACGCCGAGATCGCCGCGGGGATGAACGTGGCGGAATCCACAGTGCGCACCTATATCAACCGGATGCTGGAGAAAACCGGATACCCCAACCGCAACCGGCTGATGGTTGCCGCTGTCAGCAAGCGGCTGGTGGTGCCGGGGAGCCTGTTCGGCACGGCGGAAGAAAACTGAACTGGAATACGTGCATTCACAGCATCATCCGTGATCAGCGGCCCTGTCTGTCCTCACTTTTGTGGACAGACAGGGCCGCTTTTCCGTGCTACAATAGCAGCATAGAATGGGACGCGGTAGACCCGTCGGATATACAGGAAAGGGAAGAGGGATGGCACAATGCGTAAAATTGTGATCGATATGCAGAATTATCTGTTTGCCGACGTTGTGGCGGCCGCTTTCAAAAGCTCTGACTACGATATCGAGGTGATCCGTGCAGAGTCCCCAAGGGACACCGTGGAGCTGTGCCAGATATACGAGCCCTTTGTGCTTGTGATGGAGGTGACAGGGTATGCCCCATGGAAGCTCGGCGAAAGACTGAGACTGCGCGGCGAGGTAAAGGCGCTGTGCCCCAACTGCAAGATCGCGCTGATGGTGGATGCCAACACCGAACGACAGACGGCAAAGGACATCCGGGACGCCAAGAAGGACGGGCTGATCGATCAGTTTTTCTACGGCTCCATGCCTGCCGAGTACCTGATGGATCAGATCTATGCTATGTGAAGGAAAGAGCCCGCAATGGGATATTTCATAAGCAGCTACAGGAACCTGCCGGATCGGGCAACGACGGAAAGGAGAAAATGTTATGGCGAACAAGTGTGGAATTTGCGGCGCGGACATCAACCTGATGCAGACCCAGAAGCTGGCGGACGGCAATTGCATCTGCAGAAAGAATTGCAGGAGCAGGGGCTTCAAGGTGTACGACTATGTGCATGGCAATCTGCCCGGCGTGAAGGCGCATCTGGATCAGGTGGCGCGGGGGACGAAGCTGTGGGATCACTACTTTGTGCCCCGTCTGAAGACAAAGGATAAGAACCAGAAGCTGACACGCTTCGGCGCAAACCTGTATGTGGCGGAGGACATCGGGCTGGTGGCCTTTACACAGGTGGACTACAAGATCCTGATATTCGGCAAGACCACACGGGCCTGCGTGTACCGCATCGCCGATCTGCGGAACTATAAGTATGAGGAGCAGATGGTGAAAAACGGCGACAAAACCGAGAAAAAGTCAACGGTGCGGATGGTCTTTATCAACACCGCGGGCATGAACGCCTTTAACCTCGAGGTGAACAACTTCAAGGAGTATGAAAAGCTCAGCAAGTATTTCGATACGCTCTTCGGCGTGCAGAAAACGCTGGGCAACGCCGCCAACACGTGGAAGCAGCAGATGACTGCCATCAAGGACGTGGCCTCCGGACTCAGCGCTGCCATGCGGGGTGAGGAGGACGCCGGAGAGAAGGCGGCCGCCGCCATCAACTCACTGGACGCAGCGGTCTACGGCGACCGCACCGAGTGGATCCGCCGGGCAGACGCGGCCCTTGCCGCGTTTAACGGATAAAAGTATTTAGGAGGCAGAAATCATGAAAAAGCAGTGGCTCAGCATGATATTGGTCCTTTGTATGGTGCTGTGTCTGGCGCCCGCCACGGCGCAAGCAGCAGAGGATGAAACGGGTACGCTGAGAGTTCGCACAGAGGTGATAGGCCTGCCTGATGGCGTCAGCGCGGAAGGAAAGACGTTTACCTTCAAGGTTGGTATGAAATTACCGGGTGGGATCTCATATCAGTCTACGCCCCTGGTCATCACCATCGGAGCGGATGGGAGAACCGGTGAAGGCTTGATGGAGGTTGCCAGTGGGTACCAGTATCTCGTGGTGGAAACCGCACATGATGACATAGACGACTATCGGTGGGATTATGTGACGTACCCCGGCGGAGGTTACAACGAAAGCAAGCTGGTGTGGGTGTATGAAAATGCTGTATCTGAACCGATTTACGTGAACAACGGCTTTGAAGAATTGGCAAATTCGGAGATCAACTCGCTGCCTCTGACGGTTGCCGGGTATGCACTGGATGCAGATGTATCCGCTGTCACGGTCGCGAAAATGGAGACGGGGGTTACGATCCAATCATTTAAAATCAAACAGTATAATGCTGCTGCGGGCAGTTGGGATGATCTGACCTCCGGGACTTTTCAGGCCGATACGAAGTATGCAATCGAGATATTCCTCGGCAGAGTTGCAGGGTGCGATTCCACCGGGCTTACAAGGGATAAGGTGACCGTAAACGGGAACGAGGTAAGCGTCTTTGAGAATCCATCGACTGGCGATATGCGGGTGCTCCACGAGCTTGAGGTGCTGAAGGTCGTCAAGAAGGTGGAACGCATCGAGATCACAACACAGCCTGCCAAGACCGAGTACATGGCCGGCGACAAGTTCGACCCGAAGGGCATGGTGGTCACTGCGGTTTACAAAGATGGCACCAGCGAACCCATTACCAACTATATCATATTCCGCGGGGATAAGCTCGTTCAGGGGCAGGCGGATGTGACGATCCAGTATGACGATGGCAGCGCCAATAGCGGTATCAATGTCAAGCAGACCATCACCGTGAAGCCGTATGTGGGAGACCATCGGCATACCTACGATGGCGGCCCGTGGTATGCGGACGCGAAGAGCCACTGGCACCAGTGCACCGACAAGGATTGTCCGGATCGGTATGCCAGCACAAAGGATCTGGCGTCCCATACCTTCGTGTGGAAGATAGACAAGGCGGCCACCGCCACTGAAACCGGATCGAAGCACGAGGAGTGCACCGTCTGCGGCTTTGAGCGCAATGAAACAGAGATCCCCACGCGGCACGGCGGCAGACCGGACACCAAGCCGGACGGCGGCGCGGAGAATACCGCTACATCCCCCAAGACGGGCGATGCGGGTATCGCGCTGTATGCAGGGCTGTCCCTGCTGGCGCTGAGCGGCAGCGGATGGGTCGTTGGCAAAAAGCGCAGAGGAGAGAAGTAAAATTCGCCTTCCGCAGGCGGCAGGGATCGTTTTGCCCTGCCGCCTGCAGAGATGGTGCGCCGGGTACGCTTTGACGGCGCAGGCAGTCGGGACACCTTATTACGCGGTATTTTTCACGAAAGGGTGAGACTCTAACATGAAAAGAAGAATCGTTTTGTGCCTGTTGGCGCTGGCGCTCCTGCTGGTGACAGGATGCACGCAGGAAAAGGAGGCGGAACCACTGACCGTAACGCTGTGGCACGTCTATGGCGGCGAGGTGGATTCCCCACTGAACGGCCTGATCGAGCGGTTCAACAGCACCGTGGGCGCAAAGCAGAACATCCGCGTGAAGGTGGAGCTGGTCAGCAACAGCGGCAGTATTCATAAAAGCGTGCTGGCCGCCGCCAACAGCGACCCGGGCGCACCGTCGCTGCCGGATATGTTCGTATCCTATCCCAAGACGGTGCTGGCTCTGCCGGATCAGAGCATATTGGTGGACTATCGGGATTATTTCAGCGAGGAGGAGCTGGCGGCGTTTATCCCTGCCTTTCGTGAGGAGGGGATGATCGGCGGGCGGCAGGCGATTTTGCCCCTTGCCAAATCCACGGAGGTGCTGTTTGTCAACCGGACGCTGTTTGACCGGTGGGCAGCCCAGTCCGGCGCCAGCTATGACGATTTGACTACATGGGAGGGCGTTTACGCGCTGGCAGAGCAGTACGCCGCGGATACCGGCAAATGCTTCTTTGTCCACGACTACCACTTCAATTATTTTCAGGTGGGCGTGGAGTCTCTGGGCGAGGACTTTTTTCAGAATGACGGCGTCAGGTTTGGTCCCGGATTCGAACGGGCCTGGGAGCCGTATGCCCGGGCAGGTCTGACGGGCGGTTTGTGGCTGTACGACGGGTACGCCACGGAACCGCTTCGCACCGGAGATGTGGTGGTATCTGTGGCATCTTCCGCCAGCGTGCTTTACTATTCCGACACGGTGACGTATCCGGACAACACCTCGGAAAAGGTGACGATCACCTCCATGCCCTGCCCGGTGTTTGAAGGGGGCGACAAGCTGGTGATGCAGCGCGGCGTGGGAATGTGTACCGTGAAGTCTACCCCGGAACGGGAGCAGGCGTGCATCACGTTCCTTAAATGGCTGACCGAGCCGGCATGCAACGTGGAATTCGTCACCAGCCTGGGCTACATGCCGGTGACGCAGGAGGCATTTGAGAAATATCTGCCCGATGCCGTGGAAAAATTGAGCGACCCACTGTATGTGTCGCTGTATGAGACATATCTGCAAATGCAGGAGGCGTATACCTTCTGCTACCCGCCGCAGATGGAGAATTATCTGGATCTGGAGACGCGGTTTGAGAATCTGGTACGGCTGAAGCTGACGGCAGGGCGGACACAGTATCTGGAGGGCGGCAATACGCTGGACGCCCTGATCTGGGAGACTTTAGAGAGTTTTAAGCTGGATTACGGCACGTGAAAGAGGAAGGCACATGCGATCGATTCGGAATGCGATTCACAATTCGTATGCAGCTAGCCGCAGTATGGCTGTGCGGCTGGTGCTGTATTGGTTCATAATGGCGCTGCTGCTGGTAGCGGCCATCCTGTCTATCCTGATGGCCACGGGCGTGCTGTCCCATCCTGCACGGCAGCTGGCCAGCGCCCTCGACATTCAGCAGAAAAATACATATGCGGCACTGGATGCGCAGATGGATGAGCTGACAGCCCACAGCGTGGCCATATCGGAAAAGCTGGGACGGGAGCTGGACACCTTCCTTGCGGCCAAGGGCATTCCCTTTGACGCACTCAACGATGACCCGGCCACCATCGCGGAGCTGGAAAAACGGCTGTACGCGCCGCTGAGCAGTACGTTGAGCGCCGCCTCGTGCAGCGGGATATTCTTCTGCCTGAATGTGACCGCCAACACAGAGCTGCCCAACGCGGACGTGCTCAGGGCGGGACTGTATCTGCGCTATACAGGGCTTCAGCCTACGGTGGCCTCGGAGCAGGATGCGGTCTGCTTTCGCGGCGCGGCAGAAGCGGCGCGGGGGTTACGGCTTCAGATGCACAACCGCTGGAATCCGGAGCTGAATACCGCGCTGATCCCCGGCAGCGAGAGGGTTTCCACCAGTCGGGTCGAGCGTCCGGCGGAGGGCAGCCTGTGGGTAAAGCGTACAGAACTGCTGGATACATGGGAATATGTGACGCTTCTGTGCGTGCCGATCCTGGATGGCAGCGGCACCGCGCGGGGATTTTGCGGCATGGAGATCAGCGACCTCTATTTCAGCCTTTCCCACGATACCGTGTCCAGCGCCTATGGCAATATGCTGACCCTGCTGGCGCCCATCGACGGCGGCAAGCTCGATCTGTCGGGGGCTATGCTGGGCGCTACCAATGGCACGCGCCTGACGGCCGAGGGTACGCTGCATATCAAGCCGGGGAAATACTATACCGTCTACGCCGATGGCAAGGAGTCCTATCTGGGGCGGCACCGGCTGCTGGACGCCGTCACCTCGGACGGCGTTCCGCTTGCTGTGGTGACGCTTGTGACAGCCAACGCCTTCCGCAGCTATGAACGCAGCTCGCAGATCGCATGGTTTTTGGGATCGGTATTCTTTTTGCTGGCAATGCTGGTTGCCGCAACCGTGCTGTCCCGCCGCTTCGTCAAGCCCATCAACGAGAGCCTTGCGGCGGTCAGAGGCGGCACAACGGAGGTGGTGGCCTCCGGTATTTCGGAGATCGACGAGCTGCTGACCATGATCCGCACCCGGCCGGCGGGCGCGCTGCCGCCCGATGTGGAGGCGCGGCTGTGCGGCTTTGCGGAGAGGGCGGGCACGCTGACCGGTATGGAACGTACCATCCTGCAATACTATATGGACGGCTATACCGTCAAGGATATTCCTGAGCTGGCACATATCAGCGCCAGCACGGTAAAGACTCATAACCGCAATCTGTACCGAAAGATGGAGGTAGATTCGTTCGATGAGCTGAAGGTGTATATTGAACTGTTCGCCAGCTGCGGCCGCAGTGGTGAGCTGCTGAAAAGATAAGAAAGACGATAGCAGAGTGCACAATCCAAGTCACATTGGATTGTGCACTCTGTCTACGCCTAAGGGCGATTTTCACGTTTACCGGCAAAATTCACCCTTTGGGTAATAGAAATTTTACGTAAAACCACATATAAGTGTGCATATAGCTGAGCGTGAGTACGGGAAAGAACTGCGACGTAAGCAAGGAGGGACTGGAATGCGCCGCATCATTAAAGCGTCCATGGAGGACAGATCCTCCATGGAAAGGTTTCAGTTTTCATTGCGCTGTGCGGTATGCGGCTTCCTTTGGGAAAGTCAGCCGGTGTGCTTCTCCAAGGCGGGGATGCAGCCGGAGAGCGAAGGAAAGCGCGTGATTTTTCAGGCGCTGTACCGGCGGGAGCGAGAGGAAGCCTTCGAGTGGGCCGCCACAGAGGCGCTGGAGCATTTCAGCCTGTGTCCCATTTGCAAACGGCTGGTTTGTGACCGGTGTTTCCTGCTGGGCGAGGATATTGACCTGTGTACGGACTGTGCGGCGTTCTTACAGGAGAGCGGCGAGCCGGTAGAGAGCTCATTCACAAAACACGGCTGAAGCGGAGGAGCTGCCTATGAAATGGAAGGGCTGGATAGGAGGTGTGCTGCTGGTCATGATGCTTTTCGGAACGCTGGGCTGCGGTAAAAAACGCGGCCCTGTAACCGGCGGTATGGTGGACGGCCCCGGCATGATGTATACGCCGGAGGATCAGAGCCCCTTTGCGGGGAAGTGGCAGAGCCGGGACGGCAGCATCGTCATGGAGGTGGAGAGCAGCGACCCGTTGGAGAGCTCCCGCATACAGGTGTTTGTGGACGGCGAGCTGGATTTCGAGTCCGATATGTGGGTGTATCAAACCGGAAGCGTGAAGCTGACGCAGGAGCACAAGAGAATCCTCATGACGGGGACGTTCAGCGGCCTGACGTTCAATCACAAGGAAAACGCTTTCCGCATCCGGTACAGTGACGACAGCGGCTTGAAATGGCTGACGAGAGACGGCGCTGCGTGCAGCGAGGAGGATGTGAGCTTCTCTTACGAGCCGCAAACACCGCCGCCCGCGGCGTGGAGCTGTCCCGCCTGCCATGCAGAGAATGAGGGCGGCTGCTGTACCAGCTGCGGCATGGAGAAGCCGCTGACCTGCGAAGCCTGCGGCTGGCAGCCGGCAAACGAAAAACTCCCCGCCTACTGTCCCGAATGCGGCCTCCGCCTCAAGTGAGACGTGCCAATATAATGTAGAGTAAAGATAACACAGAAACACTAAAAAAACAGGAGGAGACATGATGAAAAGATTGAGAAAGCCTGCGGCGCTGCTTCTGGCGCTGGTGATGGCGCTGACGCTGGCGGCCTGCGGCGGTAAGGGTGCCAGCAAGACAAACCCCGCCGTGGGCAAGTACATCGGTGAGACGGTCCTGTCCTTCGATGAGTGGGTGCCCATGGACGAGGTGTATGATCTGGGTGACAACTACATTGAGCTGAAAGAGGACGGTACGGGCTGCTTTATGCTGGACGGCGACCCGACGACCATCGACTGGAAGCTGGATAAGGACGGCGCCCTGACGCTGGACAGGGACGGAGCGATCTGCAACTGCACGCTGAAGGACGGCCTGATCACGGTGAATGACTACTTCGGCTTTGACCTGCAGCTGACGTTCCGTAAGAGCGGAGGCAGCACCGGCGGGAACACCGGCGCGGATGAAATGTCTTTGGATGACTTTGCCGAGGTATACGGCGGCGACTGGCATGGCATGGCGGGCCTCACGGACGCCACCGGCGCATTCGAGGAGCTGAACGATACCGCCCATGAGATCCTGGCGCGGCTGGTGTTCGACGGGAACGGAGACTGTCAGGTCTGGCTGGCCATGTATCTGGAGGGAGAGAACGATTTCAACTTTATCGACACGTATGCACGCGTCGTGCCGGATGACGACACCGGTCTGGAGCTGCGGGGTACGTTCATGGGCGGCGAGATGCAGGACGGCATCCTGTCCGTGGACGAGACCGGCGCACTGTATGTCAGCTGTGAGGTGGATTCCGACCTGGTGGACGGCTCTATCAGCCTGCTGGCCAACCTGCGGCATTTGGACGACGAGAACTGGACAGACGAGGACTACATCCCCATGCCGGAGAGCGCCGTGGAGTATTATCGCGGCATGACCTTTATGGAGATCGCCAGCACCTTTGAGATCGACACCAGTCTGATCCCCGATAACGGCAGTGGCGACGCCGCCGCTGCCATCCCCGACGGCGGCGACAACGGCGGTCTGCCGGAGAACTATCCCTTCGAGCGCACCACCTCCAACGGCGAGGGCGAGTACGGCAAGTCCAATCCCGATGCCACCGGCCGGGCGGATCTGGCCACCATGCAGAAAGTGCGTCAGGAACTGTGGGACATGGGTTCCTCCGAGTCCTCGAAACTGACCTATGACGACATCAAGGCCATGCTGGGCGGTGAGGACGGCATCCCCCATACCGGTATGGATGAGAAGAGCTGGAACAGTGAAAAGCACGCCTACGGCTGGTACAACGGCGAGGGTGACTACTACGTGCTGTACTTCGTGGTGCGTGACGGCGACGAGTTCTACACGGCCGCCACCTTCTCCAGCAGCGTGAGAGGCGACAGCTGACGAACGGTACGGAAATCAGAGAAAGGAAGGACGAGATATGCAAGTGACATTGAACGCACTGCCCGCTTCGCTGGCAGAGTTCCGGAACCTGTCCCTGAACACCCCGGACGAGGTGGTGGCGGGCTTCCTGTGCGCATTGAACCTGTATGTAAAAAACCCCAATGAAGGTGTGGAGGCCATGAACCTCCTGCGAGGGCCCCGTCCTATGACCCCCTATGACAGCCAGTTCCTGCGGGATCGTCTGCGGGGCAAGGAATATCTGCCGCTGGCGTATTTTGCCGGAGCCACGCCTCAGAACAGCTATGTGCCTACCCAGCCTTATGTGCTGAACGTGCTGGCCGATCCCCGTCCGCAGGACATTGAACCGGGCTATCTGCGCCTGTTCATCGCCACACCCGGCGCGGACTCTCCCCGCCCCATCAAGCTGCGGCAGAAGCCCTCTACCGGCGAATGGTTCCTGTGGGAGTATTCCAGTCCCCTCAGCGGCATCCGCATCCCGGCCGCCCAGGACCCCTGGGCCTGAGCCGTGAAGCGGCGGTGGTATCCGCTGGCGCTGCTTCTGGCGCTGGCGGTGAGCCTGACGGCCTGTCAGGTGGAGTTCATCCCCCACGGGCAGCCGGAGAACAACGGCGGCACCACGATAGACACACCGCCCCTGCCCGGCGGCAACACCGACCCGGTGGATGTGACCGACCCGGTAGGCGGAGATGAGGAGCCCTCCGGCGGCAACACGGACTACACCATGGAAAAGTACCGGCGGTATCTGGAGGGTGAGTGGGCCGGCGTGGAGGGCGAGATCGAGGGCGATCGGTATAAGCTGGCGGACGAGGAAATGTCCCTGACGCTGACGTTCATGAGCGCCGACGGCGTGACCGAGGACGGGCACGGCACATGGAGCATGGGCGCATGGTACGAATATACCGACAGCTATGGCAACCACGAAAAGCTGGATGGGCTGCACGTGGAGTTCCACAAGGGGCCCATGTACTACGGCTGCGCCAACGAGGAGTGGTACGCGGAGCTGGTGGGCGGCCCGGAGAACGTGGAGTACACCGTGACCGTCATCGACAACAACTATCTGGAGCTGTACCGCTATGTGAAGGATTCAGCCATGGTATGGTTCGTCAGCTGCGAGCGGTCGGACGGCCGGTGGATCGAGGAATAGCAACGGTTTTCCATTATAGGCGGAAATAAATACAGAGAAAAGGAGATTACATAACTATGGGACTGATTAAAGCGGCATTGGGCAGTGCGGGCGGCGTACTGGCTGACCAGTGGAAGGAATACTTTTATTGCGAGGCACTGCCCGAGAACGTGATGGCTGTCAAGGGTCAGAAGCGCACCTCCGGCCGCAGCAGCAACACCAAGGGCAGCGACAACATCATCTCCAATGGCAGCGTCATCGCGGTGGCCGATGGCCAGTGCATGCTCATCGTGGATCAGGGCAAGATCGTGGATATGTGCGCCGTGCCCGGCGAGTACACCTATGACCAGTCCACCGAACCGTCCATTTTCGTGGGCGATCTGGGCGAAGGCATCAAAAACGTATTCAACAACATGGCCAACCGCTTCACCTTCGGCGGTGAGGCTCCCAAGGATCAGCGTGTTTATTACTTCAACACCAAGGAATTGATCGGAAACAAGTATGGCACCGCCAATCCCGTGCCCTTCCGCGTGGTGGATCAACGCGCCGGTATTGATATTGATGTGGGCATTCGCTGCTTCGGCGAGTACAGCTATCGCATCTGCAATCCCGCCCTGTTCTATACCAATGTGTGCGGCAACGTGGCGGAGGCCTATACCCGAGACAAGCTGGACGGCCAGCTGAAAACCGAGCTGCTGACCGCCCTCCAGCCCGCCTTTGCCAAGATCGGCGAGGATGGTATCCGTTACTCTCAGCTGCCCGGCCATACCATGGAGCTGGCAGACGCACTGAACGAGGTCCTCAGTAAAAAGTGGCGTGACCTGCGTGGTATCGAGATCGTTTCCTTCGGCGTGTCCAGTGTGACGGCGGACGAGGAAGATGAGAAGATGCTGAAGGAGCTGCAGCGGAACGCGGCCTTCATGGATCCCACCCGCGCCGCCGCCCATCTGGTGGGCAGTCAGGGCGATGCCATGAAGATGGCGGCCTCCAACACGGCTGCCGGCCCCGCTATGGCCTTTATGGGCATGGGAATGGCCGGTCAGGCCGGCGGAATGAACGCTCAAAACCTGTTTGCCATGGGCCAGCAGCAACAGGCCCAGCAGGCGGTGCAGCCCGCACCTGCCGCTCCCGCCGGATGGACCTGCTCCTGCGGCCACAGCGGCAACACCGGCAAGTTCTGTGCCGAGTGCGGCCAGCCCAAGCCCGCCCCCGCCGGCGAGTGGAAATGTGCCTGCGGCGCGGTGAACACCGGCAAGTTCTGCGCCGAATGCGGCCAGCCCAAGCCCGCCCCCGCCGGTGAGTGGACGTGCGCATGCGGAACGGTCAACAAGGGCAAGTTCTGCGCCAACTGCGGTCAGCCTCGCCCCTAAAGCCATGAAGAAGATGATCGTCATTCTTATCGCGGGTGTTGTGGTGGGTATCACGATCTCGGGCCTTTATAAGCACTTTGTCACCGACCGCATAATGGACGGCGGCGGCATGGTGAACGAGTTCGCCAACGCCTTTCGGAATGGCGACACGCTGAAGAGCATCCGCTGGTCGCAGAGCGCCTCGAACTACGACGACTGCTTCCGCTTTGACCTGGAGGAGACGGACGGCGCGTATACCATCTCCGGATGGTGCATTGACACCGAGGGAAGCGGGGAGAGGGTGGAGCGCACAGACGCGCCCCTGACGGCAGAGCAGTGGGCGGAGGTGGAGGCGTGCCTGCGGGAGAACTGGCATCAGCCGCCCACGGCCTTGCCGGAGGGGATGCTGGTCCTTGACGGGGCGGAGAGCTGCCTCTACATCACCAGCCAGAGAGAGGACGAGATCTTCACGGCAGAATACAACGGCGAGTATGAGGACGCCCTGAGGACGCTCCTGCGGGAGCTCCTTATAGGCACGTCCGTGGAATATGCTCCGGCAGAGGAGAAGTGAGAGCACCGTTACCCGGCAGCCTCAGACGCAGGCGGATCACTACCCGTTATGCGGCGTGAAGCGCGGCGGCAAGAGCTTCTGTCAGGACCGGGGAACGCCCCTGTGACAACAACAGATCACCGTCAGCCGGCAGGCATACTGCCGGCCGGTGATAGCGTTAGGAAAGGAGAAAACAATGAACGATTACTACGATTATTACACTTACAGCAGTCCCCCTACCTTTAACCCGCTGCCCACCATTATCTCTCTCGTGTTGTGTGTGTTCGTTCTGGTGTGCATGTGGATCGTTTTCCGGAAAGCCGGTAAGCCCGGCTGGGCAGCCATTGTTCCCTTCTACAATCTCTATGTGCTGTTTGATATCACCTGGGGCAGCGGTATGCGCTTCCTGCTGCTGCTGATCCCCATCTACAACATCATTCTGAGCATCCAGACACAGGTTCGGCTGGCCAGGGCATTCGGCAAGAGCGGCGGCTTTGCGGCGGGACTGGTTTTCCTGCCCTACATCTTCATCCCCCTGCTGGCTTTCGGCAAAGAAACATATCAGGGCGTTCCTGTCAAGGCGGCCCCCTATCAGAACAATCCCTATCAGCAGGGCGGCTATTCCCAGCAGCCCCAGCAGCCCTATCAGAATCCCTATTCCCAGCAGCCCCAGCAGGGGCCCTATGGCGCCGCGCCTCAGCAGGGCTACCAGCAGCCGCAGTATAACGTGCCCCAACAGGGCTACCAGCAGCCCCAGCAGTCTCAGTATGCTGCGCCTCCCCAGCAGCCCCAGCAGTATGCGGCCCCTCAGCAGCCTGTTCCTCAGCAGCCCCAGCAGTATACGGCACCCCAGCAGCCTGCCCCTCAGCAGCCGATCCAGCCGGAGCAGACCGCTGCCGCTCCCGCCTTTTGCCCGTCCTGCGGCGTGAAGAGCAGCGGTGAGAAATTCTGCCAGAACTGCGGCGCACCTTTGCACTGATCCTTCCTGCCATAGCTGGACGGAATAACAACTGATGATGTAAAAGAAAGGAAACCTATCATGAAAAAATCGATTGCACTTGTATTGGCCATGTTGATGACGCTGTCCCTCACTGCCTGCGGCGGTGGCGGCAGCAGCGATAAGGGCGGCGCTCTGCCCGGCATTGATATGAAATCCACGGATACACAGACCGTGACCTCTGACAGAGCAACGCTGGAAGTGCTGAACGAGACATTCTTCACCTATCTGGGCGGCCTGAACTACTTCACTGAAAGTGATGCACAGTCAAAGCTGACCTATGCGGACCTGAAGGAGCATATCGGCGTGGATTGCTCCGAGTATCGGTATGAAGAGGAGTACCAGCGCGGTGTATACACCTGGTACGCCGCCGAGGATGACGCGTGCTGCCTGTCCCTGTTCTTCGGCGACAACGGCAAGCTGATTGCTGCCGGCGCGTATAACCTCAGTCTTTGATCGACACTGGCTGACCGTATTATCTGAACGCCATTTTCCACGGGAGCGGCCCAAAGCCGCTCCCGTAGCGGAAAGGAGAGAATCATGGCATCCCAAATTACCAACTATAAATGCCCGGCATGTACCGGCCCCCTGCACTTTGCAGGCGCCTCCGGTATGCTGGAATGTGATTTCTGCGGTGCGAAATATGACGTGGCGCAGATCGAAGCTCTGTACGCGGAGAAAGAGGCCAAGGCCGTGGCCGCCACGGAGCAGGCTAACGCCAAGGCGGAACAGAACCGCCAGAAAATGGCGGAGATGGAGTCCCAGGGCTGGGATACCTCCAGCCTCAACAGCGACTGGGGCGCGGAGGCCGACGGCATGAAGACCTATTCCTGCCCCAGCTGCGGCGCGGAGCTGATCTGCGACGCCTCCACCGCCGCCACCTCCTGCCCCTATTGCGGCAATCCCACCGTGGTGCCGGGCCAGTTCAGCGGTGCGCTGAAGCCGGACTTCGTCCTGCCCTTCAAGCTCAGCAAGGAGGACGCCGTGGCCGCCCTGAAGAACCACTATAAGGGCAAGCCCCTGCTGCCAAAAGCGTTCACCAATGGCAATCATATTGAGGAGATCAAGGGCGTGTATGTCCCCTTCTGGATGTTTGACGGACAGGCAGAGGGCACCGTGGACTACGAGGGTCATATCACCCACGTCTACGAAAGCGGCGACTACGAGATCACCGAGACGGAACACTATGACGTGCGCCGCGGCGGCTCCATTTCCTTTGAAAAGGTACCGGTGGACGCGTCCAGTAAGATGCCTGACGACCACATGGACTCTATCGAGCCTTACGATTATAAGGAGCTGCGTGCCTTCTCTACGGCGTATCTGCCGGGTTTTCTGGCGGATAAGTACGATGTAACGGTGGAGCAGAGCTGCGAGCGGGCGGACGGACGCTGCGCCTCATCTCTGGAGGGCGCGCTGCGCCGCACCACTACGCAGTACGACGCCTGCATCACCAAGGACAAGGATATCCGGCTGCGCCGCGGCAAGGTGCATTATGCCCTGCTGCCCGTCTGGATGCTGCACACCAAGTGGAACGGCAAGGATTTCCTATTTGCCATGAACGGACAGACCGGAAAGCTGGTGGGCGATCTGCCTACGGATATGGGTAAGTTCTGGGCCATCTTCGCCGCCATTGCCGCACCGGTGAGTGCCATCGCGGCGGCAATACTGATGCTGATGTAAGGAGGGCGGCTGAGATGAAAAAAAGAATTCTGACATGTCTGCTGGCCCTGCTGGCGGTGCTGACGATGATGGTTCCCGCGTGGGCGGAGCAGACCGAGGATGATATCTTCATTTACGACACGGCGGGCCTGCTGAACGAGGACGAGTGGCTGGAGCTGGAGATGCTGGCCGATGAGATCTCATGGCGGTATAGATGCGCCGTGTATATCGTCACCGTGGAAGACTACGAGGACTACGGCAGCGATCCCTACGACGCGGCGGCCAATATCTATAATGAAAACGACTTTGGCATCGGAGAAGGCCGGGACGGCATCCTGCTCCTGCAAAGCACATGGGGCAGAGATTACGGCCTGTACATCCGGGACGGTTATGCCAACAGCATGGTGGGCAAATATGCCCGGACGCTGTTGGAGGACGCCTTTCTGGACGACTTTGCCGATGACGACTATCGAGGCGGCTATGAGGATTATCTGTCCACCTGCGCCGACTTCTTTGAGCGGGCCGCCCAGGGACATCCTGTCCGCAAGCCGCTGATCAAGGTGCTGCCTCTGGCACTGGGCATCGGATTGGGGTTGGCGCTGCTGGTGTGCCTGATGCTGAAGGCAAAAATGAAGTCCGCTCGTCAGGGCGCGGAGGCGGACGCCTATGTGACCGCCGAGGGACTCAATCTGACGGAGCAGTATGACCACTATACCCACACCACTGAGACCCGCCGGAAAATTTCCAGCGACAGCGACAGCAGCAGCCACTCCGGCGGCGGCGGCTCCGGCTCCAGCGGTAAGTACTAGTACTACGCGGCGGAAGGAGGAAGCGATGAAAAAGAACCCCATTCTCTGTCTGCTGCTGGCTCTGGCGATGATGGTATCGCTGACAGCCTGCCAGATAGAAATTCCCGGCATTGGAACCGTGAATATCAACGACGGCAGCAACACAGGCAGCCACGCAGGCGGCAATACGGGCGACGATATGGGCAGTGATCATACGATCCATACGGGAAACGACAATGACGACTCCCTTGCCCTGCTGCGGAAGAATATGGCAGAGGTGCCGGACTATATCTTCGCGGTGGCCTACATCAGCAGCGCGGCAGGCGGTCCGGACGATTTTGAGCTTCCGATACAGGAGTGGGTGAGTAAAGCGGCGCCGGAGCTGTGTGCCCAGTATCCTTTCGTCCGGAATATTCCCCGTGAACGGGTGGTGGGCAGCGGCGGCAGCCTGTTCTGCGTGGTGCCCCGTGATCCCAATGCGTCTGTGGCGGTGAACCGCATCCAATGGAACGAGAAGACTGGCGGCTATGATAACGTCGAGGTGCTCTACCGCAGCGAGAGCGGCGAGCCGATCCTGGTGTTTGCCTGCGCCGACGTGGGGGAGTCTATCGATCCCGACACCGAGGTGATCGTGACCAACAGCGGGGAGGAGCCGCTGAAGTGGTATCCCTATTACGGTATAGTGGCGCTGCCCTACTCCTCTGAGGACGGCCGTGAGCTGGGTTACGACTTTACCGTTTACACCGGAAACGACAGCATGGATGGCGGCGATGTGGGCGACGACGGCATGTGGACGGCCCCTACGGCGGAGCAGCTGGCCGCGCACGTCTGGACGTGGCAGGGCGATCTTGCGGAGCAGCCCGCCATGGCCACCATGTCCCTGACACAGGGCAGCGGCGCGGAGCCGGGGCAGATCACCTTCACATGGTGGTATACCAAGGACTACGGCGATCCGCAGGAGATCTATGAGGGCAGCTGGTCCCTGACGGACAGCGGAGAGTATATAGATCTGACCATGACCCGCAGCGGCGGCCGGCAGTATACGAAGGGCGAGCCGCCCACCACGGTGTCGGGTATGTTCCCTGTGCAGGTACCCGCGGCCTTCGATGTCTTCCCGGTGCTGAATGTGAGCGGCGGAGGCGGCGCCTACGGGTTCCCCATCCAGCAGTTCCCCTACGAGATTCTCATGTTTAACCCCGCACAGGGATAAGTGACAACAAAACGCAGGAAGGAGACGACGTCATGCGTAATAATGGAAAGAAACTGGCCAGACTGCTTGTGGCGGCGCTGCTGGCCTTGGCCATGACGCTGTCGCTGACAGCCTGTCAGGTGGAGATACCCGGTGTGGGGACGATCAACATCAACGACGGGAATACGCCGACCGGCGGGAATACGCCTGACAGAGGCGATACGGACGGTGACGGTATGGACGGCGGCGAGCCGGGGGCCTACGATGACTCTCTGGACCTGCTGCGGCAGGAGCTGGATGAACGGCAGCAGGACGAGCGCTTCGCGGTGGCCTACATCGGCGATATCGACGGCAAGCTGAGTGATCTGGCGATCCCGCTGCGGGACTGGATCAACGATAAGGCGCCGGGACTGTGCGCGCAGTATCCGTTCGTCCGGAATATCCCGCAGGAGCGGGTGGTGGACGACAGCGGAAGCCTGTTCTGCGTGGTGCCTCGTGACCCCGACGCTACCGTGGTGGTGAACCGCATCCGGTGGAACGAGGCGAAGGGCGGCTACGAGACCCTTGAGGTGCTCTACCGCAGCGAGAGCGGCGACCCGATCCTGCTGTTCATCTCCAACGATCTGGGGACTGTCCCCACCGATACCACGGAGCTGCTTTTGACCGACAGTCATCCCGATACCCTGAGCTGGTATCCCATCCCCGGAATCGTGGCGCTGCCCTACGACTATGAGAACGACCGGAAGCTGGCCTATGACTTCACCTTTTACTCGCAGGAGGGGAATGACGGCTTCGGCAGCGACATCGGCTGGACGTGCCCCACAGGCTCCCAGCTGACGCAGGAGATATGGGCGTGGGATGGCAATACGGATAAGCCCGCTCTGGCCACTCTGGAGCTGCACGCCAACAGCAGTCAGGAGGGCGATTGGGGCACGGCGACCTTCACCTGGTGGTACGAAAGCGACTTCGTCACACCGGAGGAGGTCTATACAGGCGACTGGGGGCTGACCGGCAACGGGGAATACTCCGGGATACTGATGCTGGATCTGACCCGCACCGGCGGCAAGAGATACACGCCCGGCGAGACGGAACGGATCATCCACGATGGCTTCATCGTGCAGGTTCCCATGGCCTTTGAGGACTACACCTATCTGTCCATCGACAAGGGACAGCACGGCTCCTATCTGCCCGTTCAGATAGAGCCGGACACGGTACTTTATTTCTATCCCCAGTGGGGGTGATGCGCGTGCGTGAACACGGGAAGGAGACGATGCCATGCGTAAATGCTGGAAAGGGCTGGCGGTGATCCTTGGGATCACGCTGGCGGCCCTGGCTTTGTTCACTTGGCGCGGAGCGCGCCGGAAAAATAACGACGAATAATGGAGGTAAAACACATGAAGAGAAGCAGAAAAACCTTATTTGCCCTGCTGTTGGCCTTGGTTATGGCACTGGGGCTGACCGCCACCGCATGGGCGGCGGAGGTGGCACCCACCGACACGTTGAATTTGGAACTTACCGTTACGAAAATGGTGGAGCAGACGGGCAATGTAGCGCCTCCCGCGGAAACCTTCACATTTGCATTGGAGGATGTGGTAAACGAGGGGGAAACAAAGCAGGACCTTGCCTATTATGGCATCGAATTGCTGGATGACCTGACGATATCTACCGCTACTGGCAATACGGTTGAAAAAACCCTTAGATTCAAGCTTCCGGCGTCTAACTTTGCCGAGCACCACTGGATTCCCAGCAGTAATTCGGGCAGTGAGGATATTGCTCGGTATAGAAAGGTCTTCCTTCTGACAGAGCAGAACGACGGCAAGACGGGATGGGAGTATTCTACTAAAAGCTACGAATTGGTCTTCACATATGACATGAGAGACGGGGATATGGATCTTGATGTCTATCTGCCTGGGACTGATGCAAGAGAGTCGGCTAAATTCACGAACATTTATACCGAGAATCTTACTACCATTGAGATCCCCTTCACCAAGACGGTGAAGCTGGGCGGCCATGCCGGCCCCGGCAAGACGGACTTTACGATCGCGGTGTGTGATGTGAATGCCCATGACTTGTCCTATTATACGGGTGTGAAGTACACCGCTACCGTCACCACTAACGGTGCGGGCGACTATGACGGCAAGCTGATCATCAGCGGCCCGGCGGGGAAGGTCAGTGAGTTTGTCAGCGAGGGCTTCTACGTCCGTGAGGTGAACGATGGCCTTCCGAAATGGACGTATTCCGATGCGGTGTGGTTTGTGAGCTCCGAAGGGGAAATCTTCCCCGCCAGGATGGAGACAACAGACAACGGGGATTTTTATGATGCGATCAACAATGCCAATGCGGTAGGCAGGATGACCTTTGAGAATATTTATACCCGCAGCGGCTCCTCCCATACTACCCCCGATGAGAAGCCGACTTCCTCTCCCAAGACCTTTGACGCCGGCATGGCGCTGTACGGCGTAAGCGCCATGCTGTCGCTGACCGGAACCGCGCTGGTCATCAAGCGTAAAAACGGCTGATCGATCGACACGCAGTTCGTCTGAGGCCGATCTGCAAACACTTCATCTTAAATAGCCATAAGGCGGCGGACAGGTGATGTCCGCCGCCTTATGGCGCGTATTCCTCCTTGCGGAGATACCTTTGTTTGTCAGCCCCTATCGGCGGCCAGCGCCTTGTCGATTTGGGCCTGCAGTGCCTCCGCCTGATTCTTTTCCGTAACAGCACCCACGATGGGATCGCCCACGATATTGCCGTTGCGGTCAACCACATAGGTGGTGGGGTATGCAAAGATGCTGGCGGTGAACTTGCCTGCCTCTCCATCGGAAGCAAAATACACGTTCTGATAGGTTGCGCCCTTCTTGGCAAGCACATCCTTCGCCTCCGCGATCGCTGACTCATCGCCGTCCAGCGTGAAGGTGTTGACGCCGATGAGGGCGCCGCCCTTCTCCGCAAGCTCCTTGTTCAGCGCATCCAACTCACCAAGCTCTCCTACGCAGGGATTGCAGGTGGTAAACCAAAAATTCACAACGGTGACGGCGTTGCCGGAAAACAGAGTGCTGCTGTCCACATCGTTTCCGTCCAGATCTTTACCGGTAAAGGCGGGGAACTTCTGCGCGGTGCTGCCGTCATCGGGCGGCGTGGTCATGTCGCTGCCCGCCGGTACACTCGTGCCGCCATCCTCTGCGGGCGTCCCGGATAAGCTGGGGAATTTTTCCTCCAATGCAGCCAGCCGGTCCTCGATATTTTTGATTTCCGTGGCTTTTTCCTTCAGCAGCTCGTACTCCTCGTCGGTGAACTGCTCCTTGGAGGCTTCAATGGTGCTCAGCAGAAATTCGCCGTAGTTTTTGCCGTTCTCCGTCGTGGCCATGCCCTTGTCGGCGGACAGAAAGAGCTTCTCCCACAGCTCGGTGTTCTCTGCCTGGATGGCGTTCTCCTGTGCCATCAGCTCATCGTACAGCGCTGCCGCCTCCTCGGCGGTCTGCGGCTCCTTGTCCGTGTCCTCATTCCCCTCCGCTTGCTTCGCGCCGCAGGCGACCGTACCGGCGGCCAGCACCAGCGCCAGCAGCAGTGTGATGATTTTCTTTGCGTTCATTTTGTTTCCTCCGTTTTTAATTCATTTGCAGGTTCTTTTTTACCGTCTCCAAAGCCGTAGCGGAAGCTGACGGCGCTGGTAGGACAGGCGCGGACGCACATCCCGCAACGGATGCACTCGGCATGGTTGGGCGTCTTTGTCACGTCCACATCCATTTTGCAGGCCTTGGCGCATTTCCCGCAGGAGACGCATTTGCTCCTGTCTACCTTCATCTGGAACAGAGATACCCTGTTGAACAGCGCGTAAAACGCACCCAGCGGGCACAGCCACTTGCAGAAGGGCCGGTAAAATACGATACTCAGTACGATCACTGCCAGCAGAATACTGAATTTCCAGGTAAACAGGCTGCCCAGCGCCGCCCGGATGCCGGAATTGGCAAGGGACAGCGGAATGGCACCCTCCAGCACGCCCTGGGGGCAGAGGTACTTGCAGAAGAAGGGGTCGCCCATGCCCACGTCGTTCACAAGGAATGCCGGCAGCAGAAAGACCATCACCAGCAGAACGGCGTACTTCAGGTATGTCAGGGGCTTCAGCTTCTTTGTGGAGAGCTTCTTCGTGGGGATCTTATGCAGCAGCTCCTGAAACCAGCCGAAGGGACACAGAAAGCCGCAAATAAAGCGCCCCAGCAGAACTCCCAGCAGAATGAGAAAACCTGTGATGTAATAGGAAAAGCTGAATTTGGACGAGCCTACCACCGCCTGAAACGCTCCGATGGGGCAGGCGCCGGAAGCCGCCGGACAGGAATAGCAGTTCAGCCCCGGCACACAGACGGTTTTCCCCGCGCCCTGATACAGTCCGCCCTTGAGGAAATTCGGCAGGTGCAGGTTGGTCAATAGGGCTGCCCCCGCCTGTATCCAGCCCCGAAGGCGGGACAGGGCCTGTGATACATTTGAAAACTTCTTACCCAATGCCCACACACTCCAGACATAATTTGATGGCCTTGCTCAGTACCGACGCCGCCTCGCCCCGCCAGACGCCGAAGCACAGCATGGCGGCTCCCGCCAGCAGCAGCGTGACTTGCGCTGCCTTTTTTCCGTGGTTCAATTTTCATCACCCTTCCTGTTTTCTGCTGCCATCATAGTACAAAAGAGTTAAAGTCTCTGTTAAGAACGGAAATTTTGCGCAAACATTATTTGCTTTTGCGATAATAATGAACAAGGTGGAATTTTATCATCTCCTCGCTGAAGATGCAAGGCTTCGGCCGTGTTCTCTATCAAGCTTACGAAACGACGTGAGGTGCCGTTATGAAAATGAAGGGCAAGCCGCAGGCGAAGCAATATGTCATCTACTCCCGCAAGTCCAAATTCACCGGCAAGGGCGAGAGCATCGAGAACCAGATCGAACTGTGTCGCCAGTACATCGCCATGCACTTTGGCGAGGATGCGTCGGAAAACGTGCTGGTCTACGAGGATGAGGGCTTTTCCGGCGGCAATCTGGAGCGCCCGCAGTTCAAGAAAATGATGAAGGACTCCCAGAAGATCGCCTTTGCCGCCATCGTGGTCTATCGCCTCGACCGCATCAGCCGCAACATCGGCGACTTTGCCAAGCTCATCGAGGATCTGGGCGACCGGCACATCGACTTCATCTCCATCCGGGAGCAGTTCGACACGTCCTCGCCCATGGGCCGCGCCATGATGTATATCGCGTCGGTGTTCTCCCAGCTGGAGCGGGAGACCATTGCCGAGCGTATCCGGGACAACATGCACGAGCTGTCCAAGACCGGGCGCTGGCTGGGCGGCACAACGCCCACGGGCTACGCCTCGGAAAGCCTGTCCAGCGTGACAGTGGACGGCAAGGTGAAAAAAGCCTGCAAGCTCAAACCCATCCCGGAGGAAATTCAGCTGGTCAAGACGATCTTCGAGGTGTTCATGGAAACCGGCTCTCTCAGCAAGACCGACCAGTACCTGTTGGAGCACCGCTGTGTCACGAAGCGCGGCAAGCAGTTCACCCGCTTTGCCATCCGCGGCATTCTCACGAACCCGGTTTACATGATCGCCGACGAGACGGCGTATCAATATCTGAAAGAGAACAATGTTGACCTGTTTGCCGAACGCTCGGAGTTCGACGGCGAGCACGGCATCATGGCGTACAACCGCACGCTCCAGCGCCCCGGCAAGGCGAACCAGATCCGTCCCATGGAGGAATGGATCGTGGCGGTGGGCAAGCATCCGGGCATCATCGCGGGCAGCGATTGGGTGCGGGTGCAGGCTATGCTGGATGTCAACAAATCCAAGAGCTACCGCAGACCCCGCAGCAACGTGGCGCTGCTGTCCGGGCTGCTGCGCTGCGGCGAATGCGGCGACTATATGCGCCCGAAGCTGACCAACCGCCGCACGGCGGACGGCAAGCTGATCTACACCTACATGTGCTCCACCAAGGAGCGCAGCCACGGCACGGTCTGCTCTATGAAAAACTGCAACGGCAACACGCTGGACGCCAAGATCATCGAGGAGATCCGCAAGCTGTCCGCCGACAAGGAGACCCTTGCCCGGCTGCTGGCGCAGACAAAGAAGGTCATCAGCGGCAGCAAGGAGGGCTACGACGCAGAGCTTGCGCTGCTGAAGGAGAAGCACGCGGAAACGGAGGACCGCATCAAGCGGCTGGTGGAGTCCCTGTCCGTTGCCAGCGACACCTCTGCGAAGTACGTCATGGAGCAGATCGACGCGCTCCACCGGGAGAGCGAGACTCAGCAGGCAAGACTTTCCGAGTTGGAAGCCCTGACTGAGCAGAGCCGGATGCTCCATCAGGAGTTCGCCTTCCATCAGGAAATGATCGAATCCTTCGCCAGCGCGGTGGATTCGGCCACACTGGAGGAAAAACGCCGCCTGCTGCGCACCATCGTCAAAAAGGTGGTCTGGGACGGCAAAAATGCCTATGTTTACCTCTTTGCGGAGGATGGAGAGGCGGATTTGCCGCCCATTGACCAACCTATGTATCCGTTGGGAGAGGATAGCGAATGAGATACTGATGCACTTCCGGGCACAGCGGAAGCTGCAGGGGGAGGTGTCGCTGTCGGACACCATCGAGACGGGGCCGGAGGGAGATGCCCTGTACCTCAGCGATGTGGTGGGCGAGGAGGACACCATGCTGGAGGAGCTGCAGGACAAGGAGAACCGCAAGCTCATCCGGCGGCTGGTGGCGGAGGTGCTGACGGAGCGGGAGGCCGACATCATCCGGCGGCGCTACGGACTGGACGGACGACTGCCCCAGACCCAGAAGCAGGTGGCGGCTCTGTACGGCATCAGCCGGAGTTATGTATCGCGGATCGAGAAGAAGGCACTGGGGAAGCTGGAGGAAGCGCTGCGGGGACGTGTATAAGAGAAAACATGCAGCGATTTTACTCTGGAGAAAAATATTTCTCCTATAAGTATAATGCGGATTTTCCGTGTATTTTTTACGGAATATTTGCGGATATAATGGGGGAATAGCAGCTTTATATAGGGGGATTGTGCAGGTTGCAAGAGAATTCACCTATGAGGGTGAAAAAAATTCCTTACGAAAGATATTGCCTTTTTATGGGGGGAGCAGGTATAATACACAATTGGTATAGAACCCCTTTAGGGTGGATTTTGGGAGGACAAAAAAGAATGAGAAATATCAAGTGCGGTGTTGCGGACATCCGCAAGCGGGTCTTTGCCGAGGTGGCGAAGCTGGCCTATGAGGGTGGAGACTACACGCGCATGGAGAAGCTGCCCTATGAGATCGTGCCCGGCGAGGTGGGGCGGCAGCGGGAGTCCGTGTTTCTGGAGCGGGCCATCGTGGGTGAGCGCATCCGGCTGGCCATGGGCCTGCCGCTGCGGCCGGTGACGGAGCACTCGGTGCTGTCCGACGGCGTGGAGGAGAGTGCCATCGCCGCGAAGTACTACGATCCCCCGCTGATCAACGTCATCAAGTACGCCTGCAATGCCTGCGCGCCCACCCACTACGAGGTGACCAGCGCATGCCAGGGCTGTTTGGCACGGCACTGTCAGTACGCCTGCCCCAAGGGGGCCATCTCCACGGAGCGGGGTCAGGCCGTCATCGACCAGGATAAGTGCATCAAATGCGGCAAGTGCAAGGAAGCCTGCTCCTATCAGGCCATTATCAAGTTCACCCGCCCCTGTCAGGAGGCCTGCGGCATGCACGCCATCGGACAGGATGAGTACGGACGGGCGGACATCGACTACGACAAGTGCGTGAACTGCGGCATGTGTCTGGTGAACTGCCCCTTCGGCGCCATCGTGGACAAGGGCCAGCTGTTCCAGCTGATTCACGCCATCCGCAAGGGCGATAAGGTGGTAGCCATCATCGCGCCGGCCTTCTGGGGTCAGTTCGGCGACAACGTGACTCCGGGCCAGATCCGCGAGGCCATGAAGATGCTGGGCTTTGCCTCTCTGGAGGAGGTGGCCATCGGCGCCGACCTGTGCGCCATCGAGGAGGCCGAGGAGTTCCTGCGGGACGTGCCGGAGAAGCAGCCGTTCATGGCGACCTCCTGCTGCCCCGCCTGGTCTGTCATGGCCAAGAAGGAGTTCCCGGGCTTCGCACCCTACATCTCCATGACCATGACGCCCATGGTGCTGACGGCGCGGCTGCTGAAAAAGAAGGACCCCAACTGCCGCATCGCCTTTATCGGCCCCTGCGCCGCCAAGAAGCTGGAGGCCAGCCGCCGCTCCGTCCGCAGCGATGTGGACTTCGTGCTGACATTTGAGGAGTTGCGGGGCATGTTCGAGGCCAAGGGCATCGACTTCTCCCAGATCGAGGACAGCGCGGCCCACTACGAGGCATCCGCCCCCGGCGTGGGCTTCGCCGCCGGCGGCGGCGTGGCCAAGGCAGTGGAGGAGGTCATCCACCGGATCCGTCCCGAGGTGGAGGTCAAGACCGTAGCAGCGGAGGGCCTGGACGAGTGCCGCAAGATGCTGCGCGGCGCCCGCACCGGCAAGTACAACGGCTATCTGCTGGAGGGCATGGCCTGCCCGGGCGGCTGCATCGCAGGCGCCGGTACAGTCCAGCCGGCGGAGAAGTCCCGCCGGAATCTGGAACGCTACAAGCAGGCGGCGCCCATGGCCAACCCCATGGATACCCCCTATCTGGAGGACATCCATCTGGTGTACGAGAGCGGCGACGAGTGGGACTACGTGGAGCGCCACTGACGCGGAGACATTGAGGTATATACCATCGACCTCCCGAACCGATCCGGTTCGGGAGGTCTTTTACGGCAGAGAACAGGAGGAGCGTGTATGGCGGAACGCATCATCGACGGGGAGCTGCGGCTGGCCCGGGAAAAGGGGATGGCGCAGGTCACGGCCAATATCTGCGACTTCAACCACCAGAGCCGGGAGATGTTCCGCGCCGCGGGGTTCCGGCCCACCGGCGGAGAGTGGTGTGCGCACCAGCTTTGAATCAGAAGAGGAAGCGGGCGAGTGGTTTTCCATATACAAAAAAGCTGTTCTGTCAGAGACAGAACAGCTTTTTTTACGTCATTCATTCTCTCCCAGCACGATGCGGTAGTAGTCGTACTGGATGATGAGCCGCGCGTAGGTGTATTTGGCGGAGACAAGGCGGTTGACGGCGTCCACGTAGCCCTCCTCCGGTGTGACGCCGGGGGCGGGGGTGAAGGTGCCGGTGTGGGCCTCGTAGACGCCGGCGGCGGTGGCCCAGCTGTTGCCCACGGGAGTGGGCAGTACCACCAGCGGGATGCAGCCGGAGGCGCTGGCAGGGTCGTAGTTATCCGCCAGAATGTCGCGGCCGGACAGCAGGCGGGAGTCGTAGCGAAGGCCGAACAGGTTGCTGAGGGTGGGCACGATGTCCACGGCGCTGCAGGGCGTGTCCACGGTGACGGGCTGGTCCATGCCTCCGCACCAGAGGATCAGCGCGTTGCGGTAGCGGGAGGTGTCCAGATCCGAGTCCTGACGGCCCGTCAGCTCGGCGTAGTAGTCCACGCCGGTCTCCGCCAGCGCGTAGGGGTAGTGGTCGGCGGAGAGACAGATCACGGTGTCGTCGGCGATGCCGCGGGCCTCCAGCTGATTCACCAGATACGTCAGGGCGGCCTCCAGCTCCAGATTGGCGGCTACGTAGGCCTGCACCGGCGCACTGGCGTTGGGGTAGGCGGCCTCCGCTGCGGCGCGGTTCTTGGCAGCCATGGACTGGCCCCAGTTATAGCTGCCGTGGCCGCTGACAGTCATGTAGTAGGCGTGGAAGGGCTGTCCGGTGGTGAGGTAGGCGTCCACACAGCTGTCCAGCGTGGCCTCCAGCATTTCCAGATCGGAGTAGGGCCAGCTGCTGTCCTGAGTGGCCAGAGTCAGACCGGAGCCAATGCCCTCATAGTCGTAGCCCAGGTTGGGGTGGGTGGCGTTGCGGCCATAATAATTATAGGTGTTGTTGTGCCACGCCGGTGTCTGATAGCCCAGAGCACGGAACTGATTGCCCAGCGCCAGCGGCATGTAGTCATAGCGGCTGGCCCAGAAGCTGACATCGCCGCCCACCCATGTGGGCAGCAGGCCGGTGAGGACGGCAAACTCGCCGCCGGTGGTGGACTGGCCCCAGCCGGGCTGGTAGTAGTTGCTGAACACGAAGCCCTCGTGGGTCAGGCGGTACAGGGTGGGGGTCAGCTCCTGAGAGATGAACCAGGGCGAGAAGGACTCTGCCGTCAGCAGGATCAGGTTCTTGCCTGCAAACATGCCGGTATACTGGTTCTGGCGGGAGGGGGTGCGGGCTGCCATATAACGGTGCAGCGAGGCCAGCGTGCTGTCGCCGGTGGACTCGGCTAACGCGGTAAAGTCGATGTCCAGCATATTGTAGCCGTAGTCCACGGGCGTGGGCGCCGGTTCCGGTGCGGGGTCAGGCTCCGGCAGGGGTTCCAGCGGCGGCGTGGGCACGCCGGTGACGGCGTAGGTCAGCTCCAGCCGCAGAGCAGTGTTCAGACCGAAGCGGGGGACGGCATTGTTGGTGTTGAAATCGTAGGTGAACAGCGCGGCGCTGGGGCCGAAGCGGCCGATGGCGTCTCCGCCGCCCAGCGTCAACAGGGCCAGCAGCGCCAGCACCAGCAGGCCGCGGCGGCCCATGGAGTCCTCCGGTACGATGCGGCGGCGCAGGACAATGGCCAGCACCGGCGGCACCAGCGCCAGGAGGATGAAGGGCAGGCGGGGCAGCACCACATCGGGGATGGTGCCGGCGAAGTCGCCCACCACGTGACCGGTCATGGTGACCATGAACGTCAGGGCAAAGTAGGACTTGAAGTAGCTCTTGCAGCAATACTCCACGCAGACGCAGACGGTCCACAGCAGCGTCAGGATCAGCGCGGCCCAGCGGGAGACCCTGCGGCAGGGCAGAGCATTGGCCAGCAGGCTGATGAGCAGGCCCAGACCCAGCGCAGTCAGGGCGGTAGGCGCCAGCGCCGCGTCGAAAAAGACAGTGCTGCTGTCGAAAGCGCGCAGCAGCAGTTCATGGTACAGCAGGGCCAGCGGGAAAAAGAGCCAGCGCAGCGAATAGCGGGAGGCCGCAGGTGCCTCCGGCTGCGACACAGTATCCAGTTGGGCGGGGGAGGTGCTCTCCATACGGTTCGCCACCTTACTTCAGACCGGTGAGTCCGGCGGAATTCTCTTTATTGTAGCACGATGCGGCAGAAACTGCAACTGCCGGCGCGGTCATTCCTCCGGCGGGTCCGGCAGAAATTCCATCAGGTCGGCGGGCTGGCAGTCCAGCGCGGCACACAGGCGGTTCAGGGTGTCCAGCCGCACGGCACGGGCCTTGCCGGTCTTGAGAATGGACAGGTTGGCTATGGTGATGCCTACTCGCTCGCTCAGCTCCGTCAGGCTCATTTTGCGGCGGGCCAGCATGATATCAATGTGAAATACGATCATACTGCCACCTCACACCGTCAGGTCGCTCTCGTCCTGGAGGCGGGCGGCATCGGCTACCAGACGGCTCAGGGCCATCGCCATGACGCCTACCAGAGTGCAGACCATGACGCCCGCGGGCATGGCGATGACCGTCATGCCGGGGGAGCCGGCGCCCAGCAGAGCCAAGGTGATGACACCCGCCGGCACCAGCACTGCGTCGGAGAATGCCAGGCGGGACACAGTGGCCATGGCCCGGGCATTCTCCATACAGAAGGCGTCGCCGCGGCCGATGCGGCCGAATACGGCCCACAGAGCGGCCATGGCCCAGAATACCGGTACGGCGAACAGCCACGCGAAGATCAGGCAGGGCCAGAAGGCCCAGGCATACTCAGGGTCGGCCAGGGCGATGCCGCGGCCCAGCTGAGGCAGGAACCAGAAAAAGATGGCCCCGCACACCAGGGCTGCGATCATAAGGCCGATGCGCAGCAGGACGGCCAGCTTTTTATGCGCGATATGCTTCATGTCTCACACATCCTTTCTGATGTCAGCATACCACAGGCTATATCGTTTGTCAATCATTATTTATCGAAATACAATAAAAAGTTACTGTGAAGCAATAAATAAAAAATCTGGCAGAAAGCGGTTGCATTTTGGCGGGACATGGTGTATTATAGAGCGCGAGAACAACCGCATATTTGTCTTCGGGGCGGGGTGAGATTCCCCACCGGCGGTATAGTCCGCGAGCGGCGAGAGCTGCATGAACCGGTGTGATTCCGGTACCGACAGTATAGTCTGGATGAGAGAAGGCGTGTATGGCATTTTTGTAATGCTCTTTTTTGATGCGTACACCTTGGAAGGCAATTTTCCGGGTGTTTATCATCGAAAAGGAGTGTTTTTTTATGACTCAGAAGCAAAAGACCCATCGTATCGCCGTGGCCGCCCTGCTGGCGGCGGTGGCCGCCGTCCTCCAGTTCGTGGAGTTCTCCATCCCCATCATGCCCGCGTTCGTGAAGCTGGACATCTCCGACCTGCCCGCCCTGCTTGGCACGTTCTCCCTCGGCCCCGTCTACGGCGTCGCCATCCAACTGGTGAAGAACCTGCTGCACCTGCCCTTCGGCTCCAGCGCCTGCGTGGGCGAGCTGTCCAACTTCCTGCTGGGCGCTACCTTCGCCCTCATCGCCGGTATCGTCTACAAGAAGCACAAGAACCGTTCCGGCGCTCTGTGGGGCTCTGTGGCCGGCGCAGCCGCCATGGCGCTCATCAGCCTGCCTCTGAACTATTTCATCGTCTACCCCGCCTATGTGGTGCTGTACGGCCTGCCGCTGGAGGCCATCGTGGGCATGTATCAGGAAATTCTGGGCACGGTGGCGCAGATCCCCACCGGCAACGCCCTGTTCAACTGCCTGCTGGTGTTCAACGTCCCCTTCACCCTGTGCAAGGGTCTTCTGGACGTGGCGCTGTGCTTCCTGATCTACAAGCCCCTCAGCCCCCTGCTGCACAAGTAAGCGGCCAGATACATAAAAAGCTCCCCCGACACCGTGTCGGGGGAGTTTTTTATGTATCCGTGTTATTCGGCGGTGCTGCTGGCGGCTTCGCGGCCGGCGCGGAACGCCTGAAGGTTCAGATCCTTGACCTTGGCGGGCACCGTCTCCGCCACGATCTGCTCCCAGTCGATATCGGGGCAGCCCAGGAAGTCGCACATGGCGCCGAACAGCACCACGTTCATGCACTTGGGATTGCCCAGCTCCAGAGCAATGTCGCTGGCGGGAATCGCGATGGTCTTGAAGTGCCTGGCCATAGCCTCGATGCAGCCCTCGGGGTACGTCTCGGCGCCGGAGGCGATGGTGGTGGACTTGATGGCGTAGTCATTGATGATGACCACGCCGCTGGGCTTCAGGAACTCCGCGTAGCGGACGGCTTCCATCTTCTCCAGGGCCACCATGATGTCGGCCTCGCCGCGGCCAAACACGGGGCCGTAGACCTTGCTGCCCCAGCGGACTTGGGTGGACACGCTGCCGCCGCGCTGGGCCATGCCGTGGACCTCGCTCTGCTTGACATCGTAGCCGGCCTTCATGAAGCCGTTGGACATGATCTTGGAGATCAGGATAGCGCCCTGACCGCCTACGCCTACCAACAGGCAGCTTTTCACATCGCTCATGTTACTTCTCCTCCTTTTCGATAGCGCCGAAGGGACACGCCTGGGCACAGACGGTGCAGCCCACGCACTGGGTGCGGTCGATGAATGCCTTGCCGTTCTCCATGGAGATGGCGGGGCAGCCCACCTTCAGACAGCTCTTGCAGCTCCTGCACTTGTCGGCATTGACCACGCACATGCCGTTCTCGTGCTTCATCCGCTTGATCAGCAGGCAGGGACGGCGGGTGACGATGGCGGGGTGCTTGCCCTCGTTGAGGGCGGCCACTGCGGCGTCCACGGTCTGCTTCATGGCCTTCAGATCCTGAGGATCCACAGTGAACACGGGTGCGAAGCCGTAAGCCTCCAGCACACCCTCCACGCGGATCATGGGGGCAGGCTCGCCCATCATGGTGAAGCCGGTGCCGGGGTTGTCCTGGTGGCCGGTCATGCCGGTGATGCGGTTATCCAGCACACAGGGGATCATGCGGCCGTTGTTGTAGATGATTTCGGCGGCGCCGGTCATGCCGCTGTGGAAAAACGTGGAGTCGCCCATGACGCCGAACACCACCTTATCGGTGACGCCCTCGCGCTGGAAGGATTTGGCTATGCCCATGCCCACGGTGAAGCCGCCGCCCATGCAGAGGCAGGCGTCCATGCAGTTCAGGGGCGCGGCGCTGCCCAGAGTGTAGCAGCCGATGTCGCCGGTGACCACGTAGTTCTTGTTCTTGGACAGGGTGTAAAAGAAGCCGCGGTGAGGACAGCCGGGGCACAGCGCGGGGGGACGCTTGGCAGCCTGAACCTCGGTGATGACCTGATAGCTGGGCTTCACGCCCAGCACCCGCTCACGCACCAGTTCGGTGTTCAGCTCGTACATGTTGCCGGTGAGCTCCTTGCCCACGCAGTCGATGCCGGCGGCCTTGATCTGCTCCTCCATGAACGGCTCCAGCTCCTCGATGACGTACAGCTTCTCCACTTTCTTGGCGAAGTCGCGGATCAGGCCCATGGGCAGGGGGAAGGTCAGGCCCAGCTTCAGGAAGGATGTGCCCTCGGGGAATACCTCCTTGGCGTACTGATAGCTGATGGAAGCGGTGATGACGCCCACCTTGCCGTCGCCCAGCTCCAGCTTGTTCAGGCCGTTCTCCAGTGCGCGGGTGCAGCCGTACTCCGCCAGCTTGGCCAGACGCTCCTCCACAATGGGGTGGTTCATATAGGCATTGGCGGGGGTGCAGACAAACTTGCGGACGTTGCGCTGGTAGGCGGGAGCGGTATGCTCGGTGCGCTCGCCGAATTCCACCAGACCCTTGCTGTGACAGACGCGGGTAGTGGTGCGGTACAGCACAGGGGTGTCGAACTCCTCGGAGATCTCGCAGGCCAGCTTCACAAAATCCTTGCACTCCTGAGAGTCGCTGGGCTCCACCATAGCGACCTTGGCGGCCCGGGCATAGAGACGGTTATCCTGCTCGTTCTGGGAGGAGTGGCAGGAGGGGTCATCAGCGCTGACAACGATGTAAGCGCCGTTGACGCCCATGTAGCCGGCGGTGAACAGGGGGTCGGCGGCCACGTTCAAACCTACCATCTTCATGGTGCAGAAGGAGCGGGAGCCGGCCATGGCCGCGCCGTAGGCCACCTCGGCGGCCACCTTTTCGTTGGGGGCCCACTCACAGTACACATCCTTGCCGTACTGGGGCAGGTTCTCCAGGATCTCCGTGCTGGGGGTTCCAGGGTACGCGGAACAGACCTTGATACCGGCCTCGTAGACGCCGCGGGCGGTGGCCTCATTGCCGGACATCAGATGCTTCATAGCTTTTTCCACCTTTCTATATATTCCTATTTAATATTGACCGGCTTCCTGCTGGCCGCGGAGCACCCGCAGGGCACCCTCCGCCAGCGAGCGCATCTCCTCCTCGCCGGGGAGGCGGAGTACGGGGGCCAGCCTGCCCACGTAGGCGGTGATGTCGTCGCAGAAGGACTGCTCATACGCCATGCCGCCGGTGTAGACGATGGCATCCACGTTGAAGTGCAGCACGGCGGCCATGGTGCCGATATCCTTGGCCAGCTGATATACCAGAGCCTTATAGGCTGCGGCGGCCTGCTGGTCGCCCTCCGCCATTCTGGCGCAGACCACGCGGAAGTCCGTGGTGCCCAGGTAGGAGAACATGCCGGCGCGGCGGCCCAGCGTCTTTTTCACCTCGGCGCGGGTCTTGCCGCTGAAGCAGTAGTCAATGAGCTGGTTCACCGGCAGGCCGCCGCCGCGGTCCATACCCATGGCGCCTTCGTCCTTGACGTTGCACACGTCCACCACGCGGCCGTGCTGGTGGGCGCCCACGCTGACGCCGCCGCCCAGGTGGCAAACGATGAGGTTTACCTCCTCATAGGTACGGCCCAGCTGCTGCGCGGCCTTGCGGCCGATAGACTTATGGTTCAGCGCGTGGAACAGGCACCTGCGGCGGAACTCGGCAAAGCCGGTGTAGTGGGCCACCTCGGTCATCTCATCCACGCAGACGGGGTCCACGAAGAAGGCGGGGATGCCCACGGTGTCGCCCAGCTGCTTGGCCAGGTACGCACCCAGGTTGGAGGGGTGCTCGCCGTAGGGGGCGACCTCCACGTCGCGCATGACGCGGTCGTTGACGGCGTAGGTGCCGGAGGGGATGGCGCGGTACAGGCCGCCGCGGCCGCACACGGCATCGAAGTCCGACAGCCGGTAGCCGGCGCTGGTGATGGCGCTGAGAATGGCCTCGCGGCGGTAGTCCGCCTGGTCGATGACCCGCTCGAACCGGTCCAGCTCCTCCGCGGAGTGGTCGATGGTCAGCTTGTAGAGCTGTTCCTCGTCCTGGAACACCGCGATCTTGGTGGAGGTGGCGCCGGGGTTGATGACTAAGATCTTCATCGGAACCCTCCTTATATAGGTCATGTGATTTGTGGTCAGTGAATATTTCACCGAATTATTTAATGAACCGTTCACATTATGGCACTGTCAATGGCGGAAGTCAACAGCGATTTGAATATTTTCGAAAACTCGTCATATCGCACAAAAAAGCGCCGCGGTCACTGTGAAAAACAGCATCCGCGGCGGGGGAACGGTTTTTGCGGCTCTGCGGGGGAGAGTGCAGTCTGTGCAACAACTGCAAACACAGGGCATACCGAAATCGTATTTATGTGGAAAATGGAAAATTCTGCTTTTCAACAGAAGAAAACTATGGTATACTTTCCCCATTATTTTATAGGCGATACAATAGCGATACCGTTAATTTTGGAGAAGCAGGGAGTGAGGAAAATTGAGTGAGTTGCTGAGAATGGAGCATATCAGCAAACGGTTTGGCAGCTTCTACGCCAACAAAGACATCAGCCTGACCGTCAATTGCGGCGAGGTGCTGACGCTGCTGGGCGAAAACGGCGCGGGCAAGTCTACGCTGATGAATATCCTGATCGGTCTGTACCAGCCCACAGAGGGCAAGATCTTTCTGGAGGGGAAGGAGGTCCGCATCGAGTCCCCCAGCCAGGCGGTGAAGCTGGGCATCGGCATGGTACACCAGCACTTCATGCTGGTGGAAGCGATGACGGTGTTCGACAACATTATCCTGGGTGACAAGCACGCCAAGGGGCTGTTTATCGATCGGGCCGCCCGCCGCAAGGAGATCGAGGAGCTGTCCGCCAGATACGGTCTGGACGTACAGTTGGATCGGCTCATCACGGAGATCTCCGTGGGCGAGCAGCAGCGCACCGAGATCCTGAAGGCGCTGTATCACGGCGCGGAACTGCTGATTTTGGACGAGCCGTCCGCCGCTCTGACGGACATCGAGGTGGAGGGTCTGTTCGCCATCATGCGCAAGCTGGTGTCCGAGGGCAAGAGCATCATCTTTATCAGCCACAAGATGCGCGAGGTCATGCACATCTCCGACCGTATCACCGTGCTGCGGCTGGGTGAGGTGGTAGGCACCGTCAACTGTGCCGACACCGACAGCAAGAAGCTGGCCAGCATGATGATCGGCCGCGAACTGGTCGCCTCCCAGTACGAGAAGAAGGACTGCTCCGACGCGGAGATCGCGGTGGAGCTGTCCCATGTGGATTATCATAAGGAGTCCAAGCATAACGGACTGAACGATATGTCCCTGACGGTGCACCGCGGCGAGATCGTGGGTATCGCCGGTGTGGACGGCAACGGACAGACCCAGCTGGCCCAGCTTATCACCGGCGTCATCTCCCCCGACAGCGGCACACTGTCCTTGTCCGGCCAGCGGCTGGCTATCTTTGATCCCCATGGCTTCATTGAGGACGGCGTTTCCCACGTGCCGGAGGACCGCAACCTGCAGGGCCTCATCGGCGACATGTCCATCGCGGAGAATCTGGTGCTGAAAAGCAGCGGCACCGCCGCCTTCAGCAGCGGCGGAGGACTGCTCCTGAAGAAGAAGGCTATCGCCGACTACGCAGAGGAGATGGCGGAAAAGTATGATATCCGCTGCACCTCGGTGGAGCAGGACGTGCGCAGCCTGTCCGGCGGCAACCAGCAGAAGGTCATTCTGGCCCGCGAGCTTGAGTCCGATCCCGTGCTGCTGGTGGCCACCCATCCCACCCGTGGTCTGGACATCGGCGCGGCCAGCTTTATCCACGACCAGATGATTGCGGCCCGTGACCGCGGCGTGGGTATCCTGCTCATCAGCGCCGACTTCGACGAGATCCTGGAGATGTCCGACCGTATCCTGGTGTGCTTCGAGGGGCAGATCATGGGCGAGTATTCCGGCAAGAATCCTCCCATCGAGGAGATCAGCCTTGCCATGACCGGTAAGTAAGGGGGGATACATACATGGAAAAGTTGAAACGCTCTCTCGGCAGCTTCGCGGTCCCGCTGCTGTCCATCCTGCTGGCCTTTCTCATCGGCGGTATCATCATGGCGGCGCTGGGCGCCGACCCGTTCACGGCGGTGAAATTCCTGTTTCAGGGCGCCTTCGGCTCCCGCGCCAACATCGGCACCACGCTGAACAAAGCTACGCCCCTGATGTTCACCGCGCTGTGCGCCTGCTTCGCCTACAAGTGCGGCGTGTTCAATCTGGGCGGCGAGGGCCAGTTCCTGATGGGCTCCATCGCCGCGTTCCTGACGGCCTATTTCAGCGGCCTCACCGGCTTTGCGGGAATTCTGCTGGCACTGCTGGCCGGTACGCTGGCCGGCGGTATCTGGGGCCTCATCCCCGGCGTGCTGAAGATCACCCGCGGCCAGAACGAGATGATCATCTCCATCATGCTGAATTATGTGGCCACGCTGTTCATGGGCGTGCTCTATACCAGCTGGATCCGGGATGAGAACATCCCTCAGACCCCTGCCGTTTCCAAGCTGGTGCAGCTGCCCCGCGTGATATCCGGCATGCGCTTCACCTGGGGCTTCGTGCTGGCGCTGGTGGTGGGCCTCGTGATGTACTACGTGCTGTTCTGGACCAGCGGCGGCTTCAAGCTGCGGGCGGTGGGCTATAACATGACAGCCAGCCGCTTTAACGGAATCCCTGTCAAGCGCTATATCCTGACCAGCTTCATCATCTCCGGCGCCATCGCCGGTCTGGGCGGCGGCGCGGAGCTACTGGGCACCCAGTTCCGCCTCATCAACGGCTTTGGCGCGGGCTACGGCTTCGACGGCGTGGCCATGGCGCTGATCGGTCAGCTGCACCCCATCGCAACGGTGATCGTGGCGCTGTTCTTCGCGGCGCTGCGTGTGGGCTCCACCACCATGCAGGCTGCTACCGGCGTCCCTACCAGCGTATCGGACATCATTCAGGCGCTGGTGATCGTGTTTTCCGTGGCCGGTATGGCCCTGACGAAGCTGCCGGAGTTCGAGTCCTGGAAGAGCCGACTGTTTTCCAGAAAGAGAAAGGCGGGTGACAAGTAATGGATTGGATCTCCAGTTTGCTTCTGGCCACCGTTCGCCTGGCCATCCCTCTGCTGCTGATCTCCCTGGCCGAGCTGTATGGACAGCGGGCCGGCATGGTCAACATCGGCCTGGAGGGCCTGGCTGCCATCGGCGCGCTGGTGGGCTTCCTGGCCTGCTACATCACCGGCTCCAACTGGCTGGGCCTGCTGTGCGGCGCGCTGGCCGGTCTGCTGGTCAACATGATCTACGCATTCTCCACGGTGACACTGTGCGCCGACCATACAGTGTACGGCATGGCGATCAACATCTTTGCGCCGGCGCTGGCGTCCTTCATCTACCGCGTGTATTTCGGCACCGGCTCCGACCTGAAGCAGATCGTCACCATGCCCAGCGTCGCCATCCCCGGACTGAAGGATATCCCTGTCATCGGACCCCTGCTGTTTGACCAGAGCCCCATGGTGTACCTCACGATCCTGCTGGTGGTGTTCACGTCCGTGTTTTTCAACCGCACCCGTGCGGGCCTGAGCTACAAGGCGGTAGGTGAGCATCCCCAGGCTGCCGCCACACTGGGCATCAACGTCATCGGCGTGAAGTACATCGCCTGCGCCATCTGCGGCGCACTGGCCGGTATGGGCGGCGCGTACCTGACCACCTGCTACTCCAGCACCTACACCGACGGCATTGTGGCCGGCCGCGGCTTTATCGCTCTGGCTGCCGTCATCTTCGGCCGCTGGAGCGCCGGCGGCGTGCTGCTGGCCTGCCTGTTCTTCGGCTTCTGCGACGCGCTGCAGATCCGGCTCCAGGTGTCCGGCATCGGTATCCCCTATCAGTTCTTCCAGATGATTCCCTATGTGGCCACCGTCATCGTGCTGAGTGCCATCGGCACTCGTCAGAGCGGCCCCAAGGCCAACGGTCAGGCATACCGTAAGGAACAGCGGTAATGCGGTAATAACGCGGAAGCGCGTTGTTATAAAAGATTTTATTTAGGAGGAAAAAAGAATGAAGAAGTTTCTTGCGCTGATGCTGGCGCTGGTCATGGCCCTGAGCCTGGTGGCCTGCGGCAGCAAGCCCGCCGGTGGCGACAGCAATACCGGTGACGGCAACGGTGATGCCAACACCGATGGCGGCAAGGTCTACAAGGTCGCTATGATCTGCGACTCCAGCATCAACGACGGCGGTTGGGGCGCTGCCTGCTACAACGCCATGGTCGCTGCCTGCGACAAGCAGGGCTGGCAGTACGAGGTCACCGACTCCATTTCTCAGGATCAGTATTACGATTCCATCGCCGCCTACTGCGCTCTGGGCTATAACATGATTTACGCTCCCGGCAACCAGTACACCGACGCCGTCCTGCAGGCGGCCGAGGAGTATCCCGACGTGGCCTTCGCCCTGCTGAACGGCGCGGAGAGCACCCCTGCCGCAGCTGTCAACGGCAACGTGTCCTCCCTGCTGCCAAACGCCCAGCAGATCGGCTGGATCGCCGGTGCGCTGGCCGGTCTGATGACCGAGAGCGGCAAGCTGGGCTTCATCGGCGGTATGGAACTGGATACCACCAAGGGCAAGATCGCCGGCTTTGAGGAGGCCGCCAAGTATGTGGCCGAGCAGGAGGGCAAGACGGTCGAGCTGCTGAACGTCCCCTACGCCAACTCCTTCTCCGATGCCCCCAAGGGTAAGGAATTTGCCACCGAGCTGATCAGCCAGGGTGCTGACGTGTTCTTCGGCGACGCCTCCGCCGTTGACTCCGGCGCCCGCGAGGCCATCGATGCTGCCAACGCCGCTGCCGGTTCCGTGAAGATCTACGACATCGGCCAGCCCGCCGACATCCTGGGCCAGAACGAGTGCATCATCTGCTCCCAGGTCACCGATAACTCCGCCATGATCGTTGCCTCTATGCAGGCTGTCGAGGCCGGTACCTTCGGCGGCAACACCGTCTACGGTACACTGGAGAACGGCACCCTGTCCGCCGGTAAGATCAGCGATCTGGTCCCCGCCGATGTGCAGGAGAAGTACAACGCCTACCTGCAGCAGATGGTGGACGGGACCTTCATGAAGTGATCGAGCCATCCGCAGCATAAAAATACCCCCGCGCACACCGGTGCGCGGGGGTATTTTGTTTGTTGCGCGGGAACCCTTACTCCGGCTGCTTCCAGCCGTCCAGCAGCGCCTGGGCCATCCGGCAGCCGCGGGTCACCGGATCGAAGCTCTGCTCGTCGATACGCCACTCAAACAGCATGCCGCGGTGCATCACCACCAGGTCGGCCACCAGCTCGCTGGGGTCGTGGTGAGGGGCGATGCTGCCCTCCTGCTGGCAGGCGGCGATCAGCTCCCGCAGCACGCGGAAGTAGACACGGTTCTCATTATCCTGAAGGATGGCCTGCTCCGGATATTTCAGGCCGTGGATGAAGCTGCGGTACAGGGCGGGGTCTTTGGAGCTGATGTCCAGCGACTTGCCCACAAAGTCCAGCAGCTTGCTGCGGGCAGAGGAGGCGTTGTCGGCCAGGTACGACTGCTCCAGCAGCTGGTACTGGGCGTCCACGTTGCTGGTGACCTGGATGATAAGCTCATCCTTGCTCTTGAAGTAGTGATAGATATTGCCCACGGAGCAGCCGGCGGCCTGCGCGATCTGCTCCACGGCCACATTTTCAAAGCCGTCCCTGTCAAACAGGTCCAGCGCCACGTTCTGGATGCGGGAGCGCATCTCCAGTGCCTGCCGTTTGCGGGCGGTCAGCGGTTTTTCCATACGTTCTCCTTTGGCAATTTTCTGTTATCATACCAGCTTTTTTATCTCAGGTCAAGGCGGCAGGAGGGGACAGATGTCGACAAAGATCGTTAAAGAAAAGATTTTCAAAAAAACGAAAAAGAGGGGTTGACATTTGGGGGGGACATGACTATAATAACACTTGTTCGTGACGCGCGAGTGGTGGAATTGGCAGACTCGCTAGATTCAGGTTCTAGTGTGCATTACGCACGTGCGGGTTCAAGTCCCGCCTCGCGCACCAACAGGAAAACCCTTGAAGCCGCAAGGCTTCGAGGGTTTTTTCTTTTCCTCGAAGCAGTTTTGGCCTTATTGGTCAACCGGCGGAAACCGTGCGCCGCAGACGCCAGATAGATGCCTGTCACGTCGGGCCCCTTGTGTCCCGGCAGGCGGGACACGGTGAAATGGGCGCCCCGAGTCTTTTCCTCCGTGCTATCATAGCGCCATGATTTCACTAACCACACTTTTCTTTTCCATGAGGGAAACCTCGAAAAACGGCCCCAACTGCGGCAGGGAGAGCGCAGTTGGAGCCGTTTTTTATGCATTCAGCTTTTCTTCCTCGTCGTGGACGAACATAATGAGAAAACTGACGGTCAGCAGGCCGCAGGACAGCCAGATCGTCCCCGCGCCCCAATGGAGGGTGGCTATGCTGCCGATACCCGCGCCCAGCGCGAACAGCAGCACCACGCCGAAATACGTCAGCGCCTTGTGGAGTATTTCCTTATCCCTCGTATGGAAGTAGGCGCACAGCGCCTCCGTACCGCTGCGCATATTGCCGATGCACATGGTGCTGGCGTAGGCGTGGCCCCGCACCTTGCGGAAGGTCTGCACCTGCATGGCGCACACGAAGGACACCACGGCATTGGCGGTGGTGTTCAGCGTTTCCGGCAGGAAGCCCACCGCCGCCAGCAGCACGATCTCCGCCAGAATGATGAGCTGCCGCCAGTGTACCTTCTCCATCCGCTTGAAGTGCCGGTGGACGCACTCCGCGATGTAGATACCCAGCAGGAACGCCAGCACGGGGACTAAGTATCGCAGCGCCTGTCCCCAGTCGCCCTCGAATAGATGCGTACTCAGCAGCACGATGTTGCCGGTCTGGGCGTTGGCGAACACCTTGCCGCGGCAGCAATAGGTATAGGCGTCCTGCAATCCGCCGGATAGGATGATGAAAAAGGCTGTCAGCATGGAATCGGACATCTGCCCGTGATGCTTTTGCAGGAAAGTCATGTGCGATGCCGCCTCACTTTGCCACCGGCGCGTCCAGCCAGTAGATGACGTAGCACTCCTGCATCTCGCCCATATAGAAGAAGATGTTTTCGCCCATCTCGATGTGCTCGCCGAAGGTCAGATCGGGCACGAACAGCCGTCCGCTGGTGCGCTTGGGGCCCTTGATGGTAAAGCCCTCCGCCGTGGGATGCTGCCGCAGCTCATTGGCGGCTTCCTCCAGACCGGGGAAGTGCAGCGTCCGCTCCAGCTCCGCCAGCTGCGTCGCGCCGTTGATATAGACCAGGTGATTTTCGTCCTTGAACCAGTTGATACGCATGATACGTCCTCCTTGGTGGTGATGTGGGTAGTATTATAGCACAGTGTGCAAGGTTTGTCACCCTGTGTATGCCTGCTGCCGGTCGCGGCCCGTTCCCCGTGCCGGACGCTATCATGCACACACTGCATGATACGCGTCTGCGGCGCCGGGGGTATCCGTACAGAGAAAAAACGTAAATTGTGCAGATTTATGTGCCGCCGCACTTGCCAAGCTCTCGCAAAAAGGCTACAATAACAAAATGAAAGAGATTCAACCCGTGTTGAATCTTGCACAATAATGGATTGAAAAAAACGCGCCGCACTGTCAAAGTAACCACCGTCACGGGGGATACAGCACGACAGAATAGTAAGAAAGGAGGATACTTGTGATAGACATCAGTTATCGTATTTTTGATTTGGTGGCCAGCACCAACAGCCTGACAAAAACGGCGGAGATCGTACACCTGACACCATCTGCGGTGAGCCATTCTCTGCGAAAGCTGGAGGAACGGCTGGGAATGCAGTTGGTGGTCCGCAACCGCGATGGTCTGCGGCTGACCCAATACGGTCAGGAGCTGATCCCCCATGTCCGCTATGCGCTGAAGGCGGAGGAGCGGCTGCAGCAGGAGATCGTGCGGATCTGTGATATACGTACCGGTATCCTGAATGTGGGCGTATTCAGCAGCGTGGGCTGCAATTGGATGCCTGACATTATGCTGCGGATGCAGAAGGAGTATCCCCAGATCAAGATGTATATTCACCAGGGCAGCTATACCGGACTGGAGGCGGCTGTGGCAAATGGGGAGCTGGACGCGGCATTTGTATCGGTGCCTATCACTGGCAGCATTCCGGCGTACCCGCTGCTGCATGACAGACTGATGTGCATTACGCCGAAGTCCTTTGAAGCGGAAAACGGAGATTATATTACGCTGGAGGATCTGCGGAAGAACACGCTGATCCTGCCGCACGCGGAATCCGACTTTGACGCGCGGGCCTTCCTGTCCGCCAACAATATCGAGATGGAAAATCCGCACCAGTTGGCAGATGACGCGCTGATTATCGCCATGGTGGAAAGCGGACAGGGCATCAGCATTATGCCGGAGCTGGTGCTGGACTATCTGGGCGGAAATATCCGCGTGTTTCCTATCGAGGGCGCGCCGTTCCGCACCATTGGTATCGCAACACAGCGCAGCGAGTACGTGACCCCCGTGACGAAGATCTTTGTGCGGACGGTGCAGGATTATGTGGCGCAGCGATATCCCGAAGAGCTGCCCTACTTCCGTTGAGTGCAGCAGAAAACTGAAGAATCATAGAAAAAAGCGGACGCTGCTGAACAGCGTCCGCTTTTTTCGCGCCGGGAAAATGCAGAGAAAAAAGGGGGATGAGGCGGAAAAATCACAGGGAGATAATACCGATAGAGCTGAGCACCACGATGAGCGTGATGATGGGGCAGATGTAGCGGATGAGGAAGGTGAAGATACTCTTCCAGGTGAACTTGAACTTGCCGCCCTTTTCTACCTCCTCGATAACGGCAGCGGGCTTCCAGATCCAGCCAACGAAGATGCACAGAGCCAGGGCTGCCACAGTGGCGAAGCAGTTCTCGCACAGGTAGTCGATGGAGTCCAGAATGTCGGTATCCTTGCCCATCCAGCTCAGCATGCGCACGCCGCTGAGGGAGCTGTAACCCAGAGAAACGGGGATGGCGATGATCAAGTTGGAGGCCAGCGCCAGCAGGGTGCCCTTCTTGTTGCTCCAGCCCCAGTGCTCGCAGGGGATGGCGGCGTTGGCAGCGGTCATACCGATCACGGAGCTGATAGCGGCAAAGAACACGGCAACGAAGAACATGAAGCCGAAAATGGCGCCGCCGGGCATGCTCTCAAAGACGGCTTTCATGGTGATGAACAACATACCTGCGCCGGTAGAGGGGGAATAGCCAAATGCAAAAGCGGCGGGAATGGTGGCCAGAGCGGCCAGCAGAGCGACGACCATGTCACCCAGAGGAACCAGCAGGGCATTCTTGGCCAGGTCACTGTCGTCAGGGGCATAGGAGCCATACATCAGGTTGGTACCGAAGCCGACGTTCAGGGAGAAGAACATCTGGGCCAGGGCGATGCCGAACACGGTGAGCCAGCCGCCGGAGGTCATAACATTCTCGGTGCTGGGCTGGAACAGGAACTCGATGCCCGCCTCGGCGCCGGGCAGGGTGCAGGCGCGGATGGCCACAACGATCAGCAGAACGACCAGCGCGGGGATCATCCACTTGCAGGCCTTCTCAATACCGCCGGCCATGTTCTTGCGGACGCAGAGATAGGCGAGAAGCAGGCCCACGAAGGTCCAGACCAGGGGCTCCACAGGGTTGGAGATGAACATGGAGAAGTATTCGGCGCTGTCCATGGTCCAGAAGGTGCTGGCGGGATTAAAGATCGCGATGCCGAATTCCACCATGTACTTGATGATCCAGCCGAACAGCAGGCAGTAGAAGCCCATAACGCCTACGCAGACGATGGCGTTCAGGATACCGACGAACTTCCATTTCCGGTTCAGCTCTGTCCAGGCTGCGATGGGGCCCTTGCGCATCTTGCGGCCAATCGCGTACTCGGACAGGGTCATGGGAATGCCCAGCAGCAGCGCCACCACGACGTAGATGATCAGGAAGTAGAAGCCGCCGCCGCGGCCCAGCTTGGAGGGGAAGCCCCAAACATTGCCCAGGCCGACAGCACCGCCGATACAGGCCAGCATCATGCCGAGGTTGGAGCTGAATTTAGAGCGTTTGAATTTTTTTTCTTCCATTTTCTCTTGATCTCCTCTTCTATTTGATTTTGTAACACAGGGCTGACAGCCCAATTACAACAGGGGGAACTTCAGGAAAGCATGGTGTGTACCATTTCATAGACCAGCTCGCTCATTTTGGCGTGGCCCTCCTCGTCCAGATGGACGCCGTCCACCTTGCCGGGCTTGATGAACTGAGCCGCGTCGATGAACTCGACATCCAGCTGCTCGGCCACGGTGCGCAGGCACTTGCCCAGCTGGCGGCTGTTGTCGATGCTGGTCTGATCCGTCACATCGTTTTCCTTGAAGGTCAGGCGATCCTCCGTGATCTCTACCGGAGAGATCAGCAGGATCTTCATCTTCTCGCCGGGACGGTCGACCCCCAGCTTTCGTGCCGTTTCCAGCATATACTGCACGGCGCGGGCGGTGGAGATGGGATTGCCGGCGGGAATATTGGACTGGAAATCGTTGGTGCCCAGCATAAAGACCAATACATCAATAGGAGCCGCGCTGCGGAGGACCGCGGGCATGGTCTTCAGACCGTTCAGCTCCGGATCAAAGGGATCGTCAAAGACGGTGGTGCGTCCGGTGAGACCTTCCTCGACCACGGTGTAGTCCTGATAGCCCAGCTTTTCCTGCAGGCGGGCCGGCCAGCGGATGCTCTCGTCATACCGCTCACCGGTAATGGGAATATAGCCCCAGGTAAAGGAGGCCCTGCCCATCGACATCCTGCGCCAGCTGACGGATGAGGTCATCCGGAAGGACAAGCGCGGCGTGGAGGCTCTGCAGTACGGCCCTCTCAGCGGCACCAAGGACATGAAAGAGGTCATTGTCAACGAGCTGCTGCTCCCCAAGGGTGTGAAGTGTACCACTGACAATGTGATGGTGGTGGCCGGCGGCCTGGAGGGCATCAACCTGACCTGCCAGGTCTATATTGACCCGGGCGACGTGATTCTGGTAGAATCCCCCACCTTCGTACACTCCGTGGAGATTTTTGAGATGTTCGAGGCCAAGTGCATTGGCGTGGACATGGACGAGGACGGCATGAAGATGGACGATCTGGAGGCGAAGATCCAGAAGTACCATCCCAAAATGATTTACGTGATCCCCACCTTCCAGAATCCCAGCGGCCGGACTCTGAGCCTGGAACGCCGGAAGAAGGTGGCGGAGCTGTCCGCCAAGTACAATGTGCTGGTGCTGGAGGACGACCCCTACCGTGATATTCGATACAGCGGAGAGGATCTGCCTCCCATCAAGTGCTTCGACACCGTGGGCAACGTGGTGGTGGCCAACAGCTTCTCCAAGATCTTCTCCCCCGGCGTGCGCCTGGGCTATGTGATGGCGGAGCCGGAGACCATCCACTATCTGACGGAGGCCAAGTCCGCCACCAACTCCCATACCTCCATGCTGCCCCAGGTGCTGTGCGCCGAGTTCTTCAAGCGCGGCTACTATCCCGCGCACCACAAGATGCTGTGCGACCTGTACCGCCAGCGTCGGGACGCCATGCTGGAGTGCATCGACAAGTATTTCCCCGAGGGCACCAAGCACAGCTTCCCCGACGGCGGCCTGTTCACCTGGGTGGAGCTGCCCGGCGACATTGACACTGCGGAGCTGCTGAAGGAGTCCAGCACCGATCCGGAAGTGGGCGTGGCATTCGTGGCCGGCGCGGGCTTCTTCGTGGGCGGCAGCGGCGCGGGCCGCAACTGCATGCGCATGAGCTTCGGCAACAATTCTCCGGAGAAGATCCGCGAGGGCGTGATGAAGCTGGGCAAGCTGATCGAGAAGAAACTGGCTCAGCAGAGCAAGTAATCGAAAGGAGCAGCAGAAATGACGAAACGCAGAATGAAATCCATGGACGGCAACACCGCGGCGGCATACGCTTCCTATGCCTTTACCGACGTGGCCGCCATCTACCCCATTACCCCTTCCTCCGACATGGCCCAGCACATTGATGAGTGGGCCGCCACCGGCAAGAAGAATATCTTCGGCGAGACCGTGCAGGTGGTAGAGATGCAGTCCGAGGGCGGCGCTTCCGGCGCCGTTCACGGCTCCCTGCAGGCGGGAGCCCTCACCAGCACCTACACCTCCTCTCAGGGCCTGATGCTGATGATCCCCAATATGTTCAAGATCGCAGGCGAGCTGCTGCCCGGCGTGTTCCATGTGGCCTCCCGACTGGTGGCCTCCAACGGTCTGGGCATCTTCTGCGACCACAGCGATGTGATGACCATCCGCACCACCGGCTTTGCCATGCTGTCCTCTGCCAGCGTACAGCAGGCCATGGACATGGCAGCCGTGGCACACCTGAGCGCCATCAAGGGCCGCGTGCCGTTCCTGCACTTCTTTGACGGCTTCCGCACCAGCCACGAGATCCAGAAGATCGAGGTGCTGGAGTATGACGAGCTGGCACAGCTGGTAGACAAGGACGCCATCAACGCCTTCCGCCGCAGCGCCATGAATCCCGATCATCCCAGCGTCCGCGGCACCGTGCAGAACGCCGATATCCACTTCCAGCAGCGCGAGGTCATCAATAAGTATTGGAAAGAACTGCCCGATGTGGTAGAATCCTACATGGGTGAGATCAACAAGCTCACCGGACGGGATTACCACCTGTTCAACTACTACGGCGCGCCGGATGCGGAGCGCATGATCGTGGCCATCGGCTCCATGACCCAGACCATCGAGGAAGTGGTGGACGCGCTGAACGCCAAGGGCGAGAAGGTCGGCCTGCTGACCGTGCATCTGTACCGCCCGTTCTCTCTGGAGCACTTCTTCAAATACATTCCCAAGACCGTGAAGGTCATTACCGCGCTGGACCGCGTCAAGGAGATCAATGCGCAGGCTGAGCCCCTGTACATGGATGTCAAGACCGCGTTCTACGGCAGAGAGCATCAGCCCGTGGTGGTGGGCGGCCGTATCGGCGTGGGCGGCAAGGACATTCGTCCGTACCACATCTATCAGGTGTTTGAGAACATGAAGGCCGCGTGTCCCAAGGATCATTTCACCGTGGGCATCATCGACGACATGTACGACAGCAATCTGCCTGCCGTGGATGAGATCGCCATCGACCATGCCGGCACCACCGCCTGCAAGTTCTGGGGCCTGGGCTCCGACGGCACCGTGGGCGCCAACAAGAGCGCCGTGAAGATCATCGGCGACAACACCGACAAGTATGCGCAGGCTTATTTCGCCTACGACTCCAAGAAGTCCGGCGGCGTCACCGTATCCCATCTGCGCTTTGGCGACACCCCCATCCGCTCCACCTATCTGATCGACAAGGCGGACTTCATCTCCTGCTCCCAGCAGTCCTATGTCAGCAAGTATGACGTTCTGGCCGGTCTGAAGGACGGCGGCACCTTCCTGCTGAACACCATGTGGGACGATGCGGCGCTGGAGCACAACCTGCCCGCCGAGATGAAGCGCTATCTGGCGCAGCACCACATCCGGTTCTACACCATCGACGCTGTGGACATCGCCCGCAATCTGGGTCTGGGCAACCGCACCAATATGATCATGCAGTCCGCGTTCTTCAAGCTGGCGGACATCATCCCCATTCAGGATGCCGTCAAGTATCTGAAGGATTCCATCGCCGTGACCTACGGCAAGAAGGGCGACGATGTGGTGGCCATGAACTGTGCCGCCGTGGATCAGGGCATCACCGGCCTTCACGAGGTGGCTGTGCCCGCGTCTTGGGCGGACGCTGTGGACGCGCCTGCGGCCGAGACCAGAGAGGTGCCCGACTACATCAGGAACTTCCTGGAGCCCGTGAACCGCATGGAGGGCGACAACATCCCCGTCAGCGGCCTGCTGCCCGTGCAGGACGGCGCGTATCCTACCGGCACCTCCGCTTACGAAAAGCGCGGCGTTGCCATCCGCGTGCCCCACTGGGACGCCGAGAAGTGCATCCAGTGCAACCAGTGCTCCTTTGTGTGCCCCCACGGCTGCATCCGCCCCATCCTGACCACACCGGAAGAGACTGCGGCGGCTCCCGAGGGCTATGTGACCAAGCCTGCCAACGGCGCCAAGGAGTATCAGTTCCGCATCGCCATTTCCCCCAACGACTGCACCGGCTGCGGCAACTGCGTCAACGTGTGCCCCGCCAAGGAGAAGGCTCTGGATATGCGCCTGCTGGAGCAGGAGCAGGACGAGGCCGCTCGCTGGGACTACGTGGCCGCTCTGCCCGAGAAGAAGAACCCCTTCAACAAGCTCACCGTCAAGGGCAGCCAGTTCGAAAAGCCCCTGTTCGAGTTCTCCGGCGCTTGCGCCGGCTGCGGCGAGACGCCCTACATCAAGCTGGTCACCCAGCTGTTCGGCGACCGCATGATGATCGCCAACTCCGCCGGCTGCGCCCATGTGTTCTCCGGCAGCGTGCCCTCCGCGCCTTACTGCAAGAATGAAAAGGGCCGCGGCCCCGCGTGGAACAGCTCCCTGTTTGAAGATACCGGCGAATTCGGCCTGGGCATGTTCCTGGGTACCCGTCAGGTGCAGAAGGAGATGGCCTCTCTGGCCAAGAAGATCCTGGAGCTCCACGCCAGCAGCGAGCTGGATGCGGCGCTGACGGACTGGCTGGACAACCAGATGGTGTCCGAGGGCACCCGCGAGCGCGCGGACCGTGTGATCGCCGCTCTGGAGCCCGTGAAGGAGAGCAGCGAACTGCTGACCGAGCTGTACGAGAACAAGGACTATCTGCCCAAGCGTTCCCAGTGGCTCATCGGCGGCGACGGCTGGTCTTACGACATCGGCTACGGCGGACTGGACCACGCTCTGGCGGCCGGCGAGAACATCAACGTTCTGGTGCTGGATACTGAGGTGTATTCCAATACCGGCGGACAGGCTTCCAAGGCGACCCCCACCGCGGCGATCGCCAAGTTTGCCGCCAGCGGCAAGCGTACCAAGAAGAAGGATCTGGGCCGCATCTTCATGACCTACGGCTACATCTACGTGGCGCAGGTGTGCATCGGCGCCGACAAGGCGCAGACGCTGAAGGCGCTGGCCGAGGCCGAGGCTTATCCCGGCCCCTCCATCGTCATCGCCTACTGCCCCTGCATCAACCACGGCATCAAGACCGGCATGGGCCTGAGCCAGATGGAAGCCAAGCACGCCGTGGACTGCGGCTACTGGGCGCTGTATCGCTACAATCCCCAGCTGGTGGGTACCGGCGTGAATCCCTTCACGCTGGATTCCAAGGAGCCCACCATGTCCTTCCGCGAGTTCCTGATGAACGAGGTCCGCTACGCCTCCCTGCTGAAGGCGTTCCCCGATGAGGCGGAGGGCCTTCTGGAAAAGACCGAGAAGGACGCCATGGAGCGGCTGGCCTACTACAAGAAGCTGGCTGCCGAAAAGGAATAAAGAGCCAGGCAGCGTTGCGCCTGCGACAGACGGGCGCACCAACTTCGTGTTGGTGCGCCCGTTTCTGAGGTAAAACAATACGAGAAGGGAGCTTGACCATGGAAAAGGTCGATCTGACACAGCTGATAGGACTGCGGACGGAACCCCGCTATATGGAGTACAACTGGCGGGACATCGCACTGTACGCGCTGGCGGTGGGTGCCAAGGCGGAGGATCTGCAATACACCTATGAAAAGGTTCTGAAAGCGCTGCCCACCTACGGGACGATCCCCTACTGGGGCACGGTGAATGTAAAGCCGTATCAATGGATGCCGCTGCCCGCCTCCATGATCGCCAACGAACTGATCAAGCCCACCATTTCTTTTTTGAACATGGATCATGAGATCATCATGCACCGCCCCATCGATCCGATCAAGGGAACGTTTCAGTATCAGGATGTGATCACCGACGTGTACGATCGGGGCGAAGGCAAGGGCGCGGTGATCAAGACGCGGGTGGATGTGCGGGACGAGGCCGGCAACGCGGTCTGCACCAATTATTCCACCACATTTTTCCACGAGGCCGGCGGCTTTGGCGGGAAGCCCATGCCCAAGAGCCCCGTGGTCATTCCGGAGCGGAAGCCGGATGTGGAAGCAGACGACTATATCAGCCCCGTGCAGAATCTGCTGTACCGGCTGACGGGGGACACCAACCTGGTGCATGTAGATCCGGAATATGCGCAGAAGATGGGCTTTGAGTCCTCCTTTATGCAGGGCCTTTGTTCCTTCGGCTTTGCCTGCCGGATGGCGATAGCGGCCCTGATCCCCGGGGAGCCGGAGCGCATGACGCGCATGGCCGCCCAGATGAGCAGCGTGCTGTATCCGGATACGCCGGTACGGCTGGAGCTGTGGCATGCAGGTGAGAAGCAGGCATACTTCCGCCTGATGAATTTGAAAACAGGAAAACCCGTGCTGAACCGCGGCGTTTTTGAATGGAAATAGAGGATCGGAAGAGAAAGGAGCAAGACATGAATTTTGAACTGACAAAAGAGCAGGCTTTGCTGAAGAAGGCGGCACAGCAGTTTGCAGAAAATACACTGGAGCCCACCGCGGCGGAGCTGGATGAGACCCACGTTTTCCCCGTGGAGAACTTCAAGCAGATGGCACGTTACGGCTTCACCGGCATCGGTGTGCCCAAGGAGTACGGCGGTGTGGGCGGCGGCATGACCGAGGAGGTCATCGCGGTGTCCGAGTTTGCCAAGAAGTGCATGGCCTCCGCAGCCACCCTGTCCATCCACCTCATCGCACCCCAGGCCATCGCCAAGTACGGCACCGAGGCCCAGAAGCAGAAGTACCTGCCCCGCCTGACCAAGGGCGGCGAGCTGGGTGCCTTTGCCCTGACGGAGCCCGGCGCCGGCAGCGACGCGGCCCGGGCCCAGACCACGGCCATTCTGGATACGGAGACCAACGAGTATGTGCTCAACGGCACCAAATGCTTCATCTCCGGCGGCAGCCGCGCCGGTGTGCTGGTGGTGTTCGCCCTGACGAACCCCGCTGCGGGGCTGAAGGGGATGTCCGCCATCATTGTGGAGGCCGGTACGCCCGGCTTCACGGTGGGCAAGGTGGAGAACAAGATGGGCCTGCGGGGCAGCGAGACCGCGGAACTGATCTTCGAGGATTGCCGCGTACCGGCAGAGAACCTGCTGGGGCAGGAGGGCAAGGGCTTCAAGATCGCCATGCAGGCGCTGGACGGCGCCCGCATCGGCGTGGGCGCCCAGAGCATCGGCCTTGCCGAGGGTGCGCTGGAGCTGACGGTGAAATATATGCACGAACGTGTCCAGTTCGGCAAGCCCATCGCCACGCTGCAGGGCCTGCAGTGGTATGTGGCGGATATGGCTACCAAGACTGAGGCGGCCAAGTGGCTGACCTACTACGCCGCGTATCTGGATGACAGCGGCAAGCCCTTCGGCAAGGAGGCGGCTATGTGCAAGCTCAACGCCTCTGAAAACGCGCGGTTCGTCACGAATCTGGCACTGCAGATCCACGGCGGCTACGGCTATATGCACGACTATCCTCTGGAGCGGATGTACCGCGATGCAAAGATCACGGAAATTTACGAAGGCACCAGCGAGATCCACAAGGTGGTCATTTCCCGCGCCGTGCTGGGCAAGTAATTGAGGAGGTAAAAGGTAAAATGAAAATCATCGTCACTGTGAAGCAGGT